>AMFJ01021652.1_pt1 | contig 23256 bp, 20 predicted proteins | sample 427208 | NCBI WGS metagenome assembly AMFJ01 (sample SAMN02954298, study PRJNA114691) | groundwater metagenome | biome: aquatic; feature: subsurface aquifer; material: sediment; isolation source: subsurface aquifer sediment | place: USA: Rifle, CO | collected 2008-08 | reverse complement strand
AATAGCCAGCGAAGCTGGCTATTTTTTTAATTTAAACTATTTATACACTAAGAATACCTTCTACAGCCGCACCAGTTTTTTTTCTAATTCAAATTTTTACATTCTCAGATCTAATATTATCAATTCTATCAGTTCTCTTTTTTGCAATATCGTAATATTTTTCAAAAATCATACGAGCATCTTCATCTGTAATTTTTTGTCAATCTATAGCTCATTTATAACTATAAATGCTACCTTCTTTCTTATCTTCTCTACTACAAGTTATAAATACCTCCTTATCATCTATTAATCATTTAATTTCATCATAAGAACCTATGTTTTTATTAAAAGTACTTGTTAATAACAAAGAAGAACGAATTTCAAGATTCTTATCTAAACCTGTAAGATTTTCTAGTAAAACTGCTCAATCTGTTCCTAAATAATTTTGACGTTCTCAGTCACTATACATAACATCTGATTCCGCACGGATATTATCAGATAATCATATAATTTTCTGAACAAATCTATCTAAAAAATGATCAGAACTTTTCTTTACAACTTTTTCATAAATTCTACGTGATTTCTCACTTTTTAAAATATAATCATAAATTTCACTTGATGACTGATTACCTGGAGTATTCATAAAACTTAATATTAAAAAATAAATTTAGTTAACAACTTATTTATAACCTTTTTTATAAATTGTCAAGTTTTTTTGCAAAAAAAAATGTTTCATAAATTGTAGATTCCCGCCTGCGCGGGAATGACATAGAAAAGATGGAAATGACAAGACTACAATTTCTCCACTGGTGCTATTTCTAAATTAAATTTTTTGATTCAAACTCAAGATCAAAATGCTATGTCGGCGAAACTTCAGTTCATGGAAATAATTGTACCGGTTCAGAATTTCACGTGATTTATTTTGTCTCAGAGTGAGAAATTTGAAATATTGTTGTGAATTATTGTTCTTACTTTTGGTTTTAAATCTAGACTATCAGAGCTAGTTAGAAATTGTGGAGAGAAAGAATTTTTGAAATAATCTCTTTTGTCTCAAGAAAATGATGAAGCTATCTTTTCTAGAAATTCAGTTGGAATTTCTCTGATAAATCTTGAGGCTGGATTGGCTGAATAATTTCAGAACATATATCTTTCTCTGGCTTTTGAAATATAGAGAACTTTTTTGGCTCTGGTCATCGCTACATACATTAATCTTCTTTCTTCTTCGAGTTCTTTTGGCTCAGAAAAAGTTCTTGAGTGTGGGAAAATCCCATCTTCGGCTCAGATTATAAATACAACATCAAATTCAAGTCATTTTGAGAGATGAACTGTCATAAGATTTACTTTAATATTTTCTTTTCATTCATCTGATGAATCTGTAATTAGTGAGATTTCTTCTAAAAACATATTAAGTGCTTCTTGACTCTCTAATCCTGTAAATCTCGAAGCCATATTCTCAAATTCTTTTAGATTATCAAGTTTTCATTCGAGCTCTTCTCAGTCATAATCATCGCGTAAATAATCCTCATATCAAATTGTTTTTATAATGTGCTTCATTAGTAGTTCTATACTATTTTCTGGTAAAAATTTCACAAAGTCATCGTACATTTCCTTAAACCAAGAAATAGATTTTTTAGCTCAAGAAGATAATTCTCCAATTTCCTCCACATTATCCATAATCTCAAGTGGACTCACTCCATAATTTCTAGCATAATTAACGAGAGTTTCAACTGATTTTGGTCAAATTTTTCTTCAGGGTATATTTATAATTCTCTTAAGACTGAGTAAATCAGCAGGATTAGCAATAAGTCTTAAATAAGCCAAAATATCTTTAATTTCCTTTCTTTCATAAAATTTCAATCAACCGAAAACTCTATAAGGAATTCACTTTGAAAGCAGGGCCTCCTCAATTAGACGAGACTGCCCATTTGTCCTGTATAAAATCCCGAAATTTTTATAGTTATCAATATTCTCATCAATAATTGAAGCTACCATTTCCACCTCATTTTTTTCATTAAATGCTTCGATTAAATTAATTTTATCTCAGGCCTCATTGTCTGTCCAAAGCGTTTTATCGATAATTCCAGAATTATTTTTTATTACACAATTCGCACAATGTATAATATTTTTTGTAGATCTGTAATTCTGTTCAAGCTTCACTGTAACTAAATCCTTGTAATCTTTTCAGAAATGTAAAATGTTTTTAATTGTTGCTCCACGCCAAGAATAAATTCACTGCCAATCATCTCAGACAACGCACAAATTCCTAGATTTACTAGCAAGAAGTTTGATAATATTGTATTGAACTTCATTTGTGTCCTGATACTCATCCACGAGAAAATACGAAAATCTATTTTGAAAATAATCTAAAACTTCCTTGTTTTGTAGAATTTTGTAAGTATTAGTGAGGATATCATCGAAATCTAAAATATTATATTGCTTTAATTTTTTCTCATATTCTTCAAAAATATCTCTGACAACCTGAGTGTAATAAGAAGAAACCTGAAATGTTTGAGAATTCGCTCAAGCATTTTTGGCAGAGCTAATTGCTCCTGCAATTTTGCGAGCCTGAAATTCCTTTGAATCAATATTTTTCTCATCCAGAATTTCTTTAATTAATTTCACTTTATCATCTTCGTCTCAAATTGTGAAATTTTTATCATAACCTATTCTATCAATAAAAAGCCTCAAAAAATACACTCAAACCGAATGAAAAGTACCAATTAATGGAAAATTACGACTTCTATAAATATTTACGCTCGCCCCATCCACACCCAATAAATTTCAAATTCTCTCCTTCATCTCGCGAGCCGCCTTATTCGTAAAAGTCACACACAAAATACTCTCAGGATTTATTCATTTTTCCTTAATCATATAAGAAACCCTTTCAGTTAAAGTATGAGTCTTCCCTACTCAGGCTCAAGCCAAAATTAAAAGTGGCCCCTCCGTTTGCTTAACTGCTTTTTCTTGCTCTGTGTTTAACATTTATTGTTTATTAATTGATTAATATTAATTAATTGAAGTGATAATTTAGAAATTATTTAAAAAATCTTTAAGTGCAAAATCTATATTTGAAAGAAGCTTTTTATAGTTATGATCCGTCATTATCTTGTATAAAAATATTTTCTCTGGCTTCTTATAAAAAAATATTATTCTATCTTTTTCATTTATATAAGAAGAATAAACTTTTATGGAATTTGCCTGATAAATATCGTGAGTATTAATAGATTTATCGAAAATATTTTTTTGAAATTTAGCTTTTGTATTAATAAATTTTTGATATTCTTTTTCTGTTAGTTTTGAGATATATTCATTTTGATTATCTAAAAAACTTTTTGTAATTATAAAATTATACATAACTAAAAATTATTTGATTCAGTAAAATTATTTTCTTTTAAATCCTTTAAAAATTTTTTCTGGTAAGCCCTTTCTTTTAATAAAAATCTCAAATCAATTCATAATTTCTCAAATAAATCAACAATATTGATAATATTTTGAGTATCACTTAATCAAATAGATTTATTTATGCTATTAGGTATCTCAAGTTTTACTGTTGTCATAATTAGTGAAATTAATTTTACAAAAACTATTATATAAAAATTTTCCAAAATGCAAAACCAAAAAAAATAAAACCCGGACGGGTTTTATTTTTTTTCCTAAATAGCTTCTTTTGAAATCATATCTGCTATATCCAAAATTTCTTGTATTAATCAACAGGTTTTTGCAACAAGTAAGGCTTGAGATTTTGTATGTCATCTTTCTTGTTTATAATCAAATGAAACAGTTCAGTCATCCATTATATTTGTCTTAAAATGAACTGATTCAGTTATTTCTGGATGATTCTGCATTAATTTATTTATAAAATCGTGATTATGATGAGAAATATCAATATAAACTCATTTTTGCATAAATTCCCTAATAGTTGCATAAGTGAGAGCTGTCTGAAATCTTGGAGGAACAGTTGACCACATTTCATCAAAAAATCCAATATTCATTCATTTTGATTTTGATATTTCTTCAAAAATTTGTTTTAAAACTATAACTTCTGTTCATCCGGAACTTAAATTTAAATCTTGGCGAGCTTTTATGCGATCTACCCAATAAATTTTATCAATTAATGGAGTATTCATAGATTTTGCTGGAGCATAACCGATAGCATTTGCAAAAGCGAGTGGCCATATTGTATGTTTAAGACTTTGAGTTTTTCCGGACATATTGGCTCCGGTTTTTATTACAACTCTTTGATCTTCTCAGAAATAAAATTTATTTTTAACTTGTTCTTCCGGCTTTTTATTTGGATTATAAGGTTCATCTAAAACAATAGAACCAGTTTGATTAAAATTAACTTTGCAAAAATCATTATCTTTAATCATTTTAGATAGATCAAAAATGGCTAATAAATTTATCATATCTATTAATAATTTTTCAAAATTTGGAAATGATTTTATTTTTTCTCTTCTTTCTAGTTCATCCTTATTCGAATTATAACTTTCTTTGAGAATTTGAAAAATATCATCTCATGTTTTTATATCTCATAAAACTTCTTTTAAAATATTTTCCCAAAAATTAGATATTTGATGAAAATGAACTGAGTCATATTTTTTTAATTCATTTGTGGTTGAATAAATATCAACTTCTTGTCATACTATCGCATAAAGTCAACATATAAAACTAATGCCACTATTTCACATCCAATCAAGTTTAGTTAAAGCTTCTTTTTCTTCATTCATTAATTTCTTAACTATTTGCAAATCTATATCAAATAAATTATAAGATTTAAATTTATCTTTGTAATGCTCATAAAATTCTTTTCAAATTTGTTTACATCAAAAAGTTATTATTTGACTAATTTCAAACCAATCTTTTTTTGATGTATCAAATCAAGCAAGTTTAGCACAATCATCAATTATCTTATTATATTCTTTACCATTTTCATTTTGTTTTATTTCAAATTCTTCTTCATTTAGTTTTTCATATACTCAATCCTTTTTTTCTTGTTCTCTCCTCTTTTTCCATTCTTTTATTTTTTGTTTGAATTGAATTAATAAATCAAATTTAGCTAATTGTTCTTTAAAATAACTATCATCTTCAATTTTAAGTCATGATAATTCTAGACTTATTTTTATTGATAAAACAAACAATCTAAATGAATATAAAAAATTTCTTCAAGATAAACTATCTCCCTTAAATTCCTTATAAGTATCCTCAAACAAATGGTTATTAAAATTTTCTCAGTAATCTCTAATTGTATATAAAGACCTGTTTAAATGCCATAAAAAATTGTGTAATTTAATTCTTTCTTCTGCTAATTTTTCAACTCATAATCTATCTATTTCTTCAAGCATTTTTTGAATTTCAAAAATATCTTGAGAACTTCTTATGGGAGATTGAGTTATAAATTTTCAAATATCATCATAGCGCTCTAATTTCAATCATTTAAAATGAGTCCGTTTAAAATCATCATCATCGCTTATTACAGACAATATCTTATTATATTCTGGTTTTTCTTCTGGTTGATATCAAGTGTATTCTCTTCCTCAACCCCAATTACTTCTTGATTTTTCTTCCCTATCTTCATTATCCATGGAATATTTCCATTTTAGAACAGGAAATTTTGTAATTTCATAAGGACGATTATAATTTGTTGCCTTTTCCTTATATATAATTTTTATTTCATCTCTATAAGGCATTAAAGACATAAAACTTCTTAGCTCTTGTTTTAATTTTTCTCTTTCTTCAGGAGTATATTTTACAACATCTCTAAAATTAATTTCTGGGATATTTGCCTCTAGGATATTTCATTCTAGATATTGCTGTGCTGTGTGATGGATACTTTCTGGTAATCAGAGAGTTTTTGCAGCTTCTAGAATATGATGTTCTCAAATTCATTTTTTTAATTCATACAAAAAAGTTATAGTTCCGTCATCATTTAATTTATCTTCAAGATGATAAACACTAAAATTAATATTATCATTAACATATTTTACAAATTCTTCATTATGAGTCGCAAGAACTACTTTAATACCTTTATTTGTCATATAAATTAATATTGATTTAAGCAAAATCGCCTGATCTTCTGGAGAAGTTGTCGATCACCACTCGTCCATAAATAAAAATGTAGTTCATCATATACTGTTTAATTCTAATAATTTATTTATATTTGTAATATCTTCCCCGAAAGCACTCAGTCATTTTCATGAATCAGTCAAGGCTCTGTCTATCGATACAAATCTATCAAAAATGTGAACATTAACTTCTTTTGCAGGGGCGTATCAAATTGATTGAGCACAAATATGTAATTGTTTATTAAGTTCTCATTGAAAACTTTTTCCTGACATTATATCTCAAACTAGCACATTACAAGATGTGCTATCCATAGAATCATTTAATTTTTGTGGTGGAACTTTATCTCACCGATCTCTTCATTTTTTAGTTCTTTCAAATTGCCAAGCTTGTTTAAATTGCATTGGTTTAGTTTCGTCAAAACTTACCTTGCTATATTCGTCTTCTTTTATTTTATAAGCTATGGATAATAGCGCTCATACTTGATTTAATATCTTAAAAAGATTATCTGCTTGAGTGAAAAATTTCTTTATTTCTTTTTCTTTTCAGTCAAGATATAGTCATACAAAATAAGAAACACTCAAGAAATTTATTTGTCTGTATTCAGTTTCTAATTTTATCGCTAAGTCTTGAATAACTGGATTTGCTACTTTTTTAAGATAGACTATTAATTTATTAATGTCATTAAACTCATCTTTAAGACTAATTAAATGAAGCATTCCATCTCCGCGACCAATAAATTTATCAAAAGTTTTTTCATCTATTTTTCATTTACTTAAATTTTCTTCTATTTTAATAAAATTTTCTACCCTAAATTTTTTGTTTTCTTCCTTTAAAATATCTATTCTTTTTCTGGGTTTCCTTCTTTCTTCTTCTGCTTGCTCCTTTTCATCTCTATCATATCACCATAGATATTTTAAAGTCTCTCAAAATCTCTCACTTTCTCTTTTTAATTTTATTAATTTTTCTAAATCAACTCTGCTTGACAATAGTTCATCGAAAACTCTCTGACGAGCAACTATCTCAGATAAATCCTTAGAAGGATTTTTTAAAATACTACTTATTATAGCATCTTCTCTTTCATTACATCTAAAACTATTTCTTTCCTTATAATCAAGAGAAGTCTTATTTTTAGACAATGAAATAATTTCTGCTGGATTTTTTGGTTGAGTAAAAATTTCCATAGTTTCTCAATCAATAATCTTGGCTACTAAATCTTGAGAATTAAACAATCCAGTTTTTCTATCATATACTTGGAAATTCTTTAAATCTCCTAATCTTAATTTATGCATAGTTTATGTAGGGGTTAATTAAATTTAATATGGAATCTCATCAGCCTGTATTGGATATTCTCCAGCTTTTGTTATATCTGATACAGATTCACTTACCCTATCAACAGTAGATTCCACAGTAGAATATTTTAGAAAAAATTCATTAATTTTATCTCAAAATGCAGTATCTTTTACAGTAAAAGAATTTTGGATTATAGAAGCATAAGATAGAAAATCTTTGACATTTTCTTGCTCATTTAAGATATTTCTAAAAATTAGTAAAACTATATAACCAGGAATATTTAGATCAATTTTAGCTAATTTGTCTAGTTTCTTTTTTATATGTGATTTTGCTGTGTTAAAAATATTAGAATGATGTCGACTAACAAAATTACTTTTTTCCAATCAAAACTTATGAGAAATAACTTCTATTAACCTTCTTGTTTCTTCTTTATGATTTCATCATATATAGTCAAAACTTCAGTTTTTATGAAAAATTTTTCTAAATAAATCTCATCACTTGAAAAATTCGCTATATTCAGATACAAATGTATTTATTTCATTTAAAATAAAAGGTTTTATTTCAAAAATTGTAGAGAATTTCTGATGAAAAATGGAATCTATTTCATTTAAAGTTAAACCATTTATTATAGGAATATTCCCTTGCAATAAAGCAGTAGCAATATCAACATTATCAAAATCTACTTTTAGCAAGCTTTTCTCTAATGCTTCAATAAAATCATCAATAATAGTTAAAAATTCTTTTTTAATGTCTTTAACTGATAATACTTCATTATTAGTGCTAAACTGGTCATTTTGTGGAGATACTTGAGTTGGTTTATTGTTCATAGATAATATTTTAGAATTGTAAATATATTAACTTATAAGAAAATAAATATAAAAGTCAAGCAGAAATATACTTAATTTTTGAAAATTAGTGAAAAAAGAATAATATATTTGTGTTTATTTCTAATAAAAATCCTTATGGAAAAACAATATTTGATATATTTTATACCTTTGATGATTTGGGAACTTGTATGGAAAGGTATTGCACTTTGGAAAGCTGCAAGAAATTGAAATAGAAACTGGTTTATAGCACTTCTAATAATCAATTCTGTGGGTATCCTACCTATTATTTATATCTACTTTTTCTCTGAAAAAAAGAAATAAAAAAATTGTTTGACTTTAATAAAATAATATAGTTTAATATGGGAGTACTTTTCAAAAATAAAAGTACTCTTACTACTAATTTATTTTATTATTATGTTTGGTACATAAAAATAACATATTTGTATAGCAAAATCTCAGGAAATATTTCTGAGATTTTGTGCTTTTAAGTGATTTTAGAAAAAATTATTTTACTTGCATTTTTTCCTAAATTTTATATAATCTTCTAAGATTTAAAATATAATTTATCACAATTATGACTACTTTAACTTTACAGATACCAAATAAATATAAGAGTATTGTTACTCAAAATGAGCAATTAGAAAAAATTACTTCTTATTTTATAAATGACTATTTATCAGAATTATATCAGGATAGTAAGACCAAAAAAGAATTAGAAAATAATCCATATGACAAAATATTGAATAGTAGATTAAAATCTGCTATATGAATATAATAAAAACTAAATATTTTCTTAAACAATTAGAAAATGTTACATCTGCAGATATTATAAAAGCAAAAGAGGAAGTTTTAAAAGAATTAGAAAAATAAAAATTGAATATTTTTAAAAAATAAATATCATCTATGAAATTTAATATTAAAAAAATTAGATGTATTCAATAGACAGAACAAAATGAGCTAAAATCCTTGATGTATCGACAAGAACTCTTGATAGATATATTAGATCAGGTAAAATTAGAAGTCAGAAAAAATGAAAAAAGGTTTTTTTGAATGATGATGATGTTAATGTGCTGAAAAATTGATGAATTCAAGAGGATTATGAGGTTATTAAATCAAGAGTTGTTGAAGTAAATCCATTTGTCAAAACTGATTTAGTTTCATACAAAAATCTATATCAAGAAATCGTTTGTAAATTGGAACAAAAAGATAATCTAATTAAAGATTTATCCTATAAATTAGGCAATGCTGAGGCAGAATTAAAAAATTCTATTTCTCTTGTTGAATACAAAAAAACTGCATTTTTACTGGAAAGCTCAACTAATAAAATCGAACAAGAAAAGCAAATTCTCACTGAAACTAAAGAAAAACTTGAGAAAAATTTAAATTCTAACAAATTAGTAAATTTAATTCTTTCAATATTTTTATTCCTAACTATCATTTTACTCTTTGTTGTGTGGTTTAGTAGTCTATAACTTAAGAATCATGAGGAAAATAATTATATCATTTTTTGCATTTATAGCATTTTACAACTTCGCGGAAGCTGGGAATTTCGTATATCCATTTGATAAAGTATCAGACCCAAAATGTAGATTTAGCGCGTGGAATACATTATCTGAAAATTGTAAAATTAGTATTCCAAGAATTGAAAAATGAGATTATACAAAATATAAAAATAATACAAATTACAGAAGAATTTATTCAATTTTATGGGGTTCTACATACGATTATTGATGGGATGTGTGATATGGAAGCCATCTTGGAGTTGATATCGCGACAAGTGCAGGGACTCCAGTTAGAAGTATTTGAGACTGAGAAGTTATAGTGGCTAATTGGCTTGCTTGACGGTGAAATTCGGTTACGATTAAGCATAAATTAAATAATTGAACGTATGTTTATTCAAATTATTCTCATCTAAATAAGATATTCGCTAAAAAATGAGATATTAAAGCTTGAGAAACAATATGAGAAGTGTGATCTACTTGAAATTCATACTGAAATCACCTACATTTTCAAATTGATATTACAAACCAATCTCACCCATATTGGTACAGTGTCTGTTCAAAATGAGTTGATATATTTGATGTCGTAAATGACGGAATGTGTAGAGATTTCTTGACAGCTAACACAATTGATCCAATATTATTTCTAGAAAGTAATTGAGAATTTAAGGCAATTGAAGATATAAAACAAATGCAGGATAAAACAGAAAAAATCAATAAACAAAATATTAAAACAAGAGAACAAATTCTCGATGAAGAAATTGCAGAATTCCTAAAAATTCATTCATTTAAGCTAAATACATGAGTTTCAGGAAACAATTTAATTGTATGAAAAAATTATATTACAAAATTAAATGTGTTATATTTTAATAGACTATTTAGCTGAAATCTTCCAGGAACTTGAATAGCATTTGAATATGATAAAACTGCTGTAAAAGTATTTCCAGAGAAAGCAATAGCAGTGGATAATTGATTTAGAGAAATTACAATTACTTGATTAAAAAGTGGAGCTCAGACTATTAATTTAAAACTTGGAAAACAAACGGTTTGAAGTATTACAATTAATTTCTATAAATGAGCTGAGCTTGGAAATCCTACAGATGCCTCATTTATAATTAAAAGCAATATCGCACTCTGAGATGAAAAATTAGCCTGAATAGTATTTAAAACCAAATTTTGAAGCAAACAAATATATATTCCCTATGATGGAACTTACAAAGTAAAATCACTTTCTGGAAAAGTAAAATTCTGTAATGTATCTAGAAAAAAAGTAAGAAAATGTAATAATAGTGAACTAGTCGAAGAGCTTACTTTTAGGTATGATGACACATTATTTTGAGTATTGCTTTTTAATGTGATTCCACTAGATTATAGCCCAATAAAACTCACACTATCAAAGGAATGAAAAAAATATGATATAGCTCGGATGAAATCTCAAACTACAATAAGTAATCCAAACAATCTTGATAAATCCTATCTTTATTTTAATGAAAATATTTCCGCTCTAAAAAAATGATTATTAAGACTTGATTCTTGATATTTACTGCAAGATAGAGAAATAATTTGAAAACAAGTCAAAGAAATTATAACCAATTATCTATCTTATGAATTTCTCAGATCCTGAGATAATTACACCAGAAAAACCCAAATAATCTCAAAAATAAACCAAATAAAGACAAATTTTAAAACACTAGATGACTACAAAAAATTCAACAGAGCCGAATTTGCTAAAGTAATTTTTGATAATCTGTGACTTGACTTAGTTAAAAATAATGACAAGGTATTTATAGATGAAACATGAGATCATAAAGACTACATCACAACTCTCAGAGTTAAATATAAATTTGCTTGGAAAGACCAATTCAAAGATAGATACTTCCAAAAAGACAAAAATATCACCATCTGAGAAGCTCTTTATTTAGTGGAAAAAATTAATTCTGCCTCAAATTGAAGTTTGGTTTTTACTGGAAGGTAAAATTATTTGAAATTAAAATTTTATTTATCTATACATAAACTTGACAAAAATTAATTTAGATATATAAATTAGTGAATTATTAATTCTTAATTTCAATTAATATGCAAACTAGTCCAAGTAAAAATGCTTCTATTCAAGAAGAAACTAAAAATATTCTAGATTTTATTAGTCAAAGAAAAGCTGAACTAGAACGAACTATCCTAAATTATAAGAATGAAAAGGTAATTGATGTAGCTATAAATTTAATTAAATTATATTCAGATTTCAAATATTTTCTTTCTGAAAAAAAGGATATAAAAAATCATTTATACATTATAAATTTAATTCAAATTGAAATTGATTCAAAGGAATGATATCTTAAATATCTTAAGAGTGAATTATGAAAATCTAATTTTCATCAACTAAAATTAGTTGTTCCAAAATGAGATCCTAAGTGAATTGAGGTTTTTAATGAAGTAATTGAAAAAACAAAAGTTACTAAAAAATATATTGAAGATTATATTAGTAAGGCTCATTTTTGAGAGAATAAAGATAAAATTATGAGCCTGGTTTTCGCTTGATATAAAGATGTAGCAATAAAAGAAGATGATTTAGTTGAAAGTTTTCATGAAGCTAATGCTATTATAGATACTTTTGTTACAAGATTTTGAGCTCTGCAATTTGCTAAAGCCTTTTCTTTTATTGATATTTTAACTTTTAGATTATGATTACTTGATATGAATGAGCTTACAAAGAAACTGAATGATTCGGGTTATAAAAATATTATTCTTGATTTGCCAAACTGAATTAGTAGAGCTTTTGAGTGATTTGAAAAAAATCCTAGTTTTAAGCAATCAAATAATTTTTATTTTTTCTGATTAGTAAAAGAATTCCATAAAATTATGACTTGAAATGATGAATTATCCCAAGATAAAGAACCTATGTTTTCCCCAGAAATTACAGCGGTAATTATAGAAAGAATTAAGAAAATTGAATCTATTTATTGAGATATTAATCTTTTTGATTAAAAAGTAGGTTTAGATATATAAATAAGTAAATTATTAATTTAAGTTATATATGGAATTAAAAAGGGGTACTTCTAGGTTATCATTTGTAGGAAATAAATATACACTAAAATTACCTCTAATTGATTTTAGAGTGCCTTGATTAGTATATAAAATAATTTATTGATCTTACAAAGAATGAAGAAGTTTTAAGTTAACAGAAAGGTTACTTAAAAATAATATTCTAAATTGGTTTAGACATAATTTAGATAATATTAAAGGTAATTTAATTGAATACAGGTTATGAAAAAAATATCCTAAAGTAGTAATGAAAACAAGAATATCAGTTTTTTGATTACTAAATATTCAAGATTCTTGAAAAACTATTTCTAATGAAGAAAGTCAATTACTATGGGATGAAATAATTAATGTTTTTTGAAATCATAATAATGCTACTGTATGTTGACATGCTTTTTATGATCAATGAGATTTCGCAAGGGATATAGACTGAAATATTAAACTTATAGATGCATGATCTAAAAAATTAGAAAGAATACTTGAAATTGAATGAGAAAATTTATTTAATGCCATGAGAAAATTCAAAATTTAATTAATTTATTTATCAATGAACTAATATGAATAAAATCAATGGTAAATCAGATGTAACAACAGCTCAAAATGTAGCTGTTTTAAATAATTTATTAACAAAAACTTCTGAAAAAGTTGAATGAATAAATGATTTAGATTATTATTCTGTAAATTTACCATTAAAACCAAAAATTGAAATTGCGGAATATATTGAGTCAATGTGATGATTAGTTCCGAGAAGATTTTCTAGTATTGAAGATGTTCTAGATTTACCTATATCTGATTGCAGAAAAATTTTAATTAGAAGTGAACATCCTCAAGATTATTCTTGAAAATCCTGACTTTTACCCACATGGGAAATATATAGAAAAAATAATTGAGAATTTGAAATATATGGTGATGATTTTTATGGATATACATCTCCTAGTTTGTGATGAATAATTTTAGAATTTAATAAAAATATAAAAGAAAATTGTGAACCTAATTGACTAGACTTTAATGATGCTTCATTTTCTATTTGGGAATATATTCCATGAAATAATTATTCTATTGTAGCTGATTCTTCAATAAAGTGAACATATTATATTTATGAAAATTTTAATTGATGAAAAAATATTATTATTAAAGAAGATGACGAAAAAAGTGAAATTCATAATAAATTAATTATAAAATATGAAGAATATAGAAATTTTGAAAGATTTGATAAAAGGAATTGTCCAATTATGGAATTTCAATATAAGATATGATGAGAAAATAAACAAAATGAACATGAACTTTTTTTCTTACAATATTTAAAAACAAGAGAAATTGAACAAGCCAACTTTTCTTTAGATAACCGAGAATTAGAAGATAATGAATATCAAGCAACTTTTGTAAGATGAATAACTCCACCTGGATGAATAGAAATTAATTTTTGAAGTTTATTAACAAAATTTAAAGATAATGAAATTGAATGATTTGTATTTGAAACAGCAAATAATAGCTTTAAATACAACCAAAAGAAAATAGAAGATATAGCACAAAAAAATATACCAATGTGTCTAGTTGTAAGTGTATTTACTACTGTAAATTTAGGCTCAAATATACTGAATATTTCTCAAGGTCATGCACCAAAATCATTTTTACATAAACCACCTTTAAGTATTATTATCTCAGAAAAAACTTGAGAAGAATTATTTTGATTTTCATTTTCTTGTTCTAATATGAAGGCAACTAAAGTAAGAATAATTTCAGATTGAAAAAGAGCATTTCTAAAACTTGTTTAACTACAAAGATTAAATATATCATAATCTAATTATTAAATCATAAAATATCTTTTAAATCTTTCAAAGATTCTATTTCAAAATCACAATAAGATTCATTTATTTTGTCTTTTTTTGAATAATTTAACCAGATAGTTTTAGCTCAAGACTTGTGTCATCACTCAACATCAGACCATCAATCTCATATAACGAATTTGTTATCTGGAATTCAAAATAAATTTTCTATTTTCTTAAATGAAGTCAGAAAAACATCGGGATTTGGCTTTTTCTTTTCAACTTCATTTGAACTCGTGCTTGCCACTACTATTTCTTTTAAATTGAAATATACTATAAATTGATTGATAAATTCTCTACAAGCACCCGAAGAAATACCTATTTTATAATCATTTTGATGTAATAATTCTAATATTTCAAAAGCATAGGGCATTAATTCTATTTTTCATTCATTTAACATAGAAATAACTATTTCATCCTTCTTTGAAACAAATAATTCTAATTCATCCCTATGAAAATTTATCTTATTTAAAAGCAAAACTTCTGAAATCCATTCCTGAGGAGTTCTTCAAGCAAATCTAACTCATATTTCCTTTGGATCTATGAATAATCCCTTCCCTCTTAAAAAATCTGATTCTATTTGCTGATGTATTTTCTGCGTATCCGCGATTGTTCAATCTAAATCAAATATAATATGGTTTTTCATTAAAATTGTTTATAAATTAAAAATTTAATTAAAGTATAAACAAATCTTTTAAAAAAGAAAATAATTCTTTTCAATATAAAAAAATTCTCACAAATCTTGGGAGAATTTTTTTTATTTTTCATTTTGGCAGCCCCAGTTGGAATCGAACCGACCTCGCAGGATTTGGAATCCTGAATTCTAACCGATGAACTATAGGGCTAAGATTCCCACCTTCGTGGGAATGACAGAGGAAGCGGGAATGACAGAGGAAGCAGGAATGACAGAATTTAAATTTATATACTAAATCTTTTAAAACTTACGATATTGTCGGCTCCGATAACGTCGCGAACTTTTTGGTCGGGATTAATTACGAATTGTTGAGTTAGAAGAGCGTTTTCTTCGCGGAATTTAGTCATTTTACCCTCGATGATTTTTAGCATAATTTCAGCTGGTTTTCCTGTATTTTTTGGGTCTTGTTGCATTATCTCTAATTGGATTGATTTTTCTTTTGCAACTATTTCATCAGATATATCGCTTGGAGATAATACATCAGGATTAGTTGCAGTTATATGCATTGCAACTTGTTTAAGTTTTTCTTTATCAGTTCCAGCTTTTGCAATAACTATAGCTCATACTTTATCGTTTGAGTGAACGTATGATTCTATAACTTCTCATTCAAATTTTGATAGAGCTGATATTTTCATATTTTCTCACATCTTAAGTTGGTATTCTGTAGATTTTAGGTCATCAGCTTTTGCAATTGCATCCGCATCAGTTGCACTATTTTTTCTAATATCTATAAATTTATCAAGCATTTCTTCAAAAACTGGAGTTCTAGCTACAAAATCTGTCTCACAAGAAACAGAAACTACATAAGCCACCTTTCCATCATTTACTATTTTTACTTTTCCTTCTGTTGTCTCATTATCAGCGCGCTTTGCTGCTTTTGCAATTCATTTCTTTCTTAGAAGTTCTATTGCAAGTTCGATATCACCAATTGATTCAGTAAGTGCATTTTTACAATCTGCCATACCAACTCAAGTTCTATCTCTTAACTCTTTTACCTGTTGTGCTGTTATCATAATTATTTTATTAAAATATAAATTTAATTTATTCCCTTTGTTCCCTCTCCTCTTGAGAGAGGGTTAAGGTGAGGGTTTTATTTTTTTCAATTAAGTAAATCAAGGAGTTTTCTTATAAACCAGAATTCAAACATTTCTCAGTTATAGGCTTTATTTATAGCGAAAATTGCTATTCAGATATAAAGAAGAGTTAATATTCACCAAATAAATGTAAATGTTACAATGCTTAAGAATAAGTATATTCAAAATATAATTCCACCTTGCTTTGTGTGTTGTGATAAAAAATCTGACTGCTTGTGCATTAGAAGTGGAGCCAAAAATCCAAAAGGTAGGTAGCAAATTGCTGCTAGCATTCTTTCTTCTTTATTTGGTCATTCGTTAAATTCTTCAGTTTCTATTTTATTATCTGACATACTTTTTAAAATTATTTTGTAATTTCAGTTGTTTCTGGTTTAGTTTCAGTTTTTACGAAAGGTTTTTTGAAATCTTTATTAAATGGTCTAGTGTTTGTTTGTTCTTTATTGAATGAACTTATAATTTTTTTCTTAGTTAAAACTGGTTTTAGATAATCAAGAATAAATTTTATTGATTTGATTGAATTTACATTACATGGAATAAAATTTGTACAAGAATCAATATCTCCAGTAGAACCCAAAAGTGCATAAGATGGAATTTTCATTTTGCGAGCTTCAGTAAGCGATAATCATTCGTAATGTCCATCCACTGCAAATATTACATCTGGACTTTTCTTTAATTCTTTAAGTCATTCGTATGCTTTTTTTAATTTCTCTAATTCTTTCATTTTCTCAGATTTTTCTTTTTTACTTAGCATATCAAGAGTTCAGTTTTCAAGGTCTTTCTCTATTTTATTGTACGTAGCAATTCTTTTTTTAAGTGTAGTAAAATTTGTAAGTAAACCAGGAACCCATTTATCTATTACGAAAAAATGTCCAGTTTCTCATGCAAGTTCTTTTACTAAATTTCTTGCTTGTATTTTTGTTCCTACAAAAAGTATATCTTTACCTTTTTCAGAATAATCCTTAAGTGCTGTCTTAACTTCCTCAAGTTTTTCAATTGTCTTGTATAAGTCAAAAACATGTATTCAATTTTGAATTCCAAAAATATATCATTTCATTTTAGGAGACCAAAATTGTTTTTTGTATCAGATATGTACCGCATTATCGAACATATCCTTCATAACTTCTTTATTAACCATAGGTATAATATTAAAAAATAATCCTTAAATTATCTTTAGTTTTCATATATAAAGTTAGCTATTTTAAGCTACAGGAATATATATTACAATAAAACTAAAAATATGATTTTTCTCATTTTCCGAAAAAAATCCTACTCATTATATAAAAAAATCAAAATTTGCAAATTTAATTTTTACTTTAAAATAGAGAAAATGAATTTTATTTAAAATCTATTTTACCAAATAACTTTTATTTTTACTTGACAAAGTTGTTTTATTTATTATACATTAATCTAATTAGAATTAATTAGCAAAATGTCACTTAAAGAACATTTGGATATATCAAAAGAACAAAAAACAAGTAAGGATAGGTATCTTTGTCCTTTTTCTATGATTAGTACAAGAGAAATTGTGACTTCAATATTAAAATTTGATCCTAAAATAAGACCTAGTTATATAATTGAAGAAAGATTTATTCTTGAAAGAATCAAAGAAAATAATAAATGAATCAACTATGATTGAACTTCTTTATTCTGACTTAATTATGTTGAAGAACTTGAACAAAGTCTGGCTGAAAAAATGGCACAAACGGAGCTTATATTTGTATGAAAAGAAATTCCAGATTTATCTCCAGAATCATATATTGAGGCTTGCAGAATACTTTTTATTCAACCATGATCTAGTTATGCAGCCTGACATAAATCATATAAAAAAATGTTGAGTACTTGTCATCCCGATAAGGTACCTCAAATAGTAAATAAAATGCTTCCTTCAAAACCTCAAGATTGATCTATTTTAGAATTTCATTCTCAAAAAAATCAAATAAAAGAAAGGGTAAAAACTTTAGATTTATTAAAGGGTGAAGAGCTTGATGTAGTAAAATCAGAAATTATGGAATTTATCAAAAATTTTATAGAAAATATAATATTTGAAGTTGGATTAATTTTAGAAAAAATATATCCTAAAAAAGATGAAATTTCGAAAGAAGAAAAAATAAAAATTAATTCAGAGTTACTTATGCAAAATTACTGAATTTCTTTTGAGGAATTTTACGAACTATTTGAAGAAAGGAAAAGAATGAAAGATATTTGGGATAATTTAAAAATTAGAATGGAATCAGATATTTGAGAAAAATTTGCCATTACAAGAAATAATGTTGAAAAAGCTTGGGAAATATTTCAGTGTTATCAATGAGTTTCTTGGGAACAAGCTAAAAATATTGATATAATCTGGTGAGTTTGAGAATGGAACGAAGGTCTTTATAAAAAAGTAGATTTAGACAGAAATGATGCAATCGTTTGAGCAGCTTTTTTGAGGAAAAGATGATCTCTTTGGAGAGAAAAATATTGAAAAAAAGCTTATTTTCCTAATGGTGAAAGTCTCTTTGCACATATAATCAGGCAGATTCCTGAAGAAAAATGGCCAAAAGATTTAATTAATCTGATTAAGTTTCTTGAAAGTAATAAATTTGAAGAAAATAAAATTGTAGCTTTGGCTACAAAATTACAAGAAAGTACTTTCCAAAAACCAGAATGTTTTGATGAAATTATGGAAAGTATAATAAAATATCCTTGGAGTTTTTCTGAAAGTTATGAGGAATATCATTTTGAACCAACCTTAATTTTTTGAAAATGACATACTTGGAATTACTGACTTTATGAGCAAGATTATGAGATTCCACTTTGGTTATTATTTTCTCATCTTTACCTAAATATTGCCTGAGGAATTCCAATAAAAATATGAGAAAAATTTTTAAAGAAATATTTTAAAGAAATCTCGATTCACGAAATAGTAGAAATAATAGAAAGAATGAACAAAAAAGAAAATCCTGAAGAAATTTTTAGTGACAAAATTGAAAAACTCACAAAAGATATGCCTTCTAGAGAAGCTTATGAATTGGAAAATGAAATTTTTGACATAGTTGATGCGATTTATAACTGACTTACAGTATCAAAATTAGATGATTTTCATTTTGATACCATAGAAAAACCAAGGGCCTGAGTTGAATCTCTACCTAATTGATGATTGGATATTTATTTTCCAGTAAATAGAAATATGGGAAGTCCAATTTATGAAACATTGCATTTTACAGAAAAAGAAGTGAAAACCATGTATCTTACAGCTCTTGAATCAAATATCCTAGATTCTCATAAAAGTGTTATGGGAAGTTTATGACATAATTCAGAAGAGAGAAATTAGTAATATATACCCTATAATAAACTTCTTATATATTCTTTGGTATCTTCGACATTAAATACTCTTTTGCATGTAACACCTATTTCTAGTGGTGGATAATCATTTCAGCCTTCAAAAATAGCATCTCATACAAATAAAATTTCATTTAATCAAATTCAAGAAACTTCCACAAGTTTTTTGATTCCATAAGCTTTATCTACTCAAATTCTTGTTATATCAATAGTAGAAGCTCATCAAAGTAAAATATTAAATCATTTTAAGTCATCCAAAATAAATTCTCTGATTTTTTTTCTTTTCTTAAAATCTGGATCATAAGTTTTCTTGAATTCAAGTGGTGCCTCTTGTCATAAAGCAGAATAGCTAATTTGTGTACTTCTATCTTCAATTAATTCTCACCAAATTTGATTAGGTTTTAAATTAAGTTCATTTATTGCTTTATTTAATACATCTATAATATGATTTTTTTCTTCTTGTGTAAAATCAAGAGAATATTTTTTATTCCATTCTCAATTTTCAAACATATACATTTTTGTACTACAAGTCGGACAAATATATAAATTTTGAAGTAATTTTTCTTCAGTTCATAAAAATGGTATTATTTGCTTCTGAAATTGAGGATAATCTCATCCAGAAATTACTCATACTTTATATTTAGCAAGTAAGTCTTTAAATAACTCAGCCATTTCATTATCCATTTGTCACTTACTTGGAGCCAAAGTTCAATCTAAATCAAAAGTTATCATTTTAAACATATATAAAGCTAATTAATTAATATTTACTTTCTACAACGAATTAAACTTCATTTTCAACTTTTCTAAATGTTCCAGAGCTTGGGCTTTTTTCGCTTGTTCGGCTCTTACTACACTTTCTGGTGCGTTTTTGATGAATTCAGCGTTGAGGAGTTTGTGGTCTATAATTTTGATGTATTCCTTTCTGTCTTCTATTTCTAGTTTTAGTCTAGATTTTTCTTCTTCTGGATTAATTTCACCTCACAAATCGGCATAAATCTCGATAGTATCAACAATTGCAAATGAGAATTTATCTTTATCAATTTCTTCTCATGAGTTGAAAAATTTAATATTTCCAATTTTTGCAAGTCATTTTAGAATGATTTCATTGTCTTGAATAAGTTTAGAACTTAGCTCATCTGTCTTGAAATTCACATCGATAAATTCGCCTGGTTTTACTCATTTTAGAGCTTTAATATTTCTAATTGATTTAATTACTTCATACAAAATACTCATATCTTTTTCAATATTTTCGTCTTTAATAATTCCTAATTCTGGCCAAGAGTTATCTATCAGAGTAACTCATGTTCTCAATTTATTATAAATTTCTTCTGTAATAAAAGGCACATAAGGATGCCATAATTTAAGAAGCGTCAAAATAGAAAAAGCGAGTATATCGTCTCAATGAGTTGAAATATCTTTAGTTAATTTGTATTCCTCGATATAAAAATCTGAGAAATCATCTCTCGTAAAACTAATTAAATCCATTCAAGTTAACGAAAAGTTATAACTTTCCATTCAAGCGGTTGTGGTCTCAATAATACCTTTTAGCTTAGAAATAATCCATTTTTCATGATTTAGAAGTTTATCATAATTACTTGTAATTGATTTTTCAATATCAGTATAAGTTTTGCTTATTTCTCAGATATTTGAGAATACAAATCTTGAAATATTCCAGAGTTTATTCAAGAAAATTGAGGCGGTTTCTACATTTTTGATTGAGAAATTCATATTATTTCCTGGAGTATTCCCTATTACAAGCGAAAGTCTTAGCGAATCTGAGCTATATTCATCAACTATTCCAATAGGACTAATTGAATTTCAAAATGATTTACTCATCTTCTTTCATTTGTCATCGAGAATCAATCAATTCAGATAAATTTCTTTAAATGGAGCCATATCTGTAAATTCATATCACATTAAAAGCATTCTAATTACCCAAAAAAACAAAATATCACCTCCAGTTTCTAGCATTTGTGCTGGATAATATTTTTCAAATAATTCACTCTTATTTTCAAAATCCCAATCTAAAATAGAAAAAGGCCAAAGCGCAGATGAAAACCAAGTATCAAGTACGTCCTCATCGCGAGCCACATTTTCGCGTCAATATTTTGCAAATACTTTTTCTTCGTCTAGTGATACTTCAAGTAATTTTCAAGTCTTAACGTCATAATAAGCAGGAATTTGATGACCCCACCAGAGTTGGCGAGAAATACACCAATCACGCAGATTATAAATCCAATCTTCAAAAACCTTGTTAAATCTTTCTGGAATAATTTTAAATTCTCATTTTTTGTATCAAAAGATTACTTTCTCTGCTAATTTGTCGGCTTTTACAAACCATTGAGTTGAAATTACGGTTTCTATTTTACATCAAGTTCTCTCGCAATATCCAACTTTGTGAGTATATGGCTCTTGTTTTAAGAAATTTCATTTTGATTTAAGAAGTTCCACAATATTTTCTCTAGCAGTTTTTATATCTTGTCCAGCAAATATTCCGGCTTCCCTATTCATATATCCGGCATTATCAATAACACTATAATCCAGCCTCAATCAGTGTTTTTTTCCAATTTGAAAATCTGTGCTATCATGAGCTGGAGTGATTTTAAGCACTCAAGTCCCAAATTCCATATCCACAGCTTCGTCGCCAATTATAGGGATTTCTTTATTTAAAATAGGAAGTATTACATTTCTTCAAATAAGTCTTTTATATCTTTTATCTTTTGGATTTACAGCAATAGCCTGGTCAGCTAACATTGTCTCTGGGCGAGTTGTAGCCACTACAAGCTCATTATCAGATCCACTTACAAAATAAGTAATATAGTACATTTCAGCCTGTTCTTCCTTGTATTCCACCTCGATATCGCTCACTACAGTCTTAAGAGCTGGCGAATAATTCACCATATATTCTCATCTGTAAATTAATCATTTCTCATATAAATTCACGAAAACTTTCTCAACCGTCTTATTTAATCCCTCATCAAAAGTAAATCTTTCCTTACTCCAATCACAACTCGCTCAACTTAATTTTATTTGATCCGTGATATTTTTATGATATTCATCCTTCCATTTCCACACTTCCTCCAGAAATTTTTCTCTTCATAATTCAACTCTCGAAATCCCCTCCTTTGCCAATTTTTTCTCCACAACATTTTGAGTCGAAATCCCAGCATGATCAGTTCATGGAATCCATACTGTATCATCTCATTTTAATCTATGATATCTCACCATAATATCTTCTAATGTCATAGTCAAAACATGTCCCACATGCAGATTTCCGGTAACATTTGGAGGTGGCATCGGAATATAAAAAGTCTTCCCCGTCCTCGATTCTCTTGGTTTGAATTTATCTTCCGCCTCCCATTTCTTGTAAATATCTGATTCAAAATCCTTCGGATTATATTTTTTCGCAAACTCCATATTTTTGTTATAATTAATTATACTATTTTAAATATACTAATTTTTAAATAATTTCAAAATTTAATTTTAATTTATTTTTATATATCCTTATGGCAAAATTTTCTCTTCAAATTCCAAAACAAACACAAAAAAATCCAACTATCATTTTGAATCCCACATTCTGTCATTTTTGAATATCCACATTCTGTCATTTCGAACGAAACTCCACCA
>AMFJ01025445.1_pt1 | contig 23281 bp, 24 predicted proteins | sample 427208 | NCBI WGS metagenome assembly AMFJ01 (sample SAMN02954298, study PRJNA114691) | groundwater metagenome | biome: aquatic; feature: subsurface aquifer; material: sediment; isolation source: subsurface aquifer sediment | place: USA: Rifle, CO | collected 2008-08 | reverse complement strand
TGTTGCTCCAAAAACTAAAACCCCGCGATTTGCGGGGTTTTTTTTAAATTTTAAAAAACACTTCTCGCTCTCGGTTACGCCCTTCGTGTTTTGCTTGATAGAGTGCTTTATCAGCGGCCTCAATCAAATTTTTAGCCCCACGCACTTTTGGAAAAGAAGCAATACCTGCGCTCAATGTCACATGAAATTCCCGCGCGCCTGTTTTGAAAACAATTTGTGAAAATAATTCACGGATATTTTTACAAAGAGTAATAGCCGCTTCACTTTCCGTATCAGGCAAAACTACCGCAAATTCTTCACCGCCATAACGGCCGACAAAATCTGTTTTTCGCAAATGCGTCACTAATAATTCTGATAATTTTCGTAATACTCGATCACCCATCAGATGGCCATGCGTATCATTCACCAATTTAAAATGATCGATATCAATCATTAAAAAAGAAAGCGGCGTTTTAAAACGCGCAGCGCGTGCAACTTCTATTTCAAGATGCTGTAAAATATTCGTATGATTTAATAAATTGGTTAAACTGTCCCGCGTCATATAAGAACTTAAAATGCCAGCACGTTCTGCGCGTGAGCGGACAGCCGAAACTAAATGCTCCGGCAAAATAGGTTTTGTCAAAAAGTCATCGCCCCCCAAACGAAGCGCCGCTAATTGCTTAAAACGATTATCTTCCGTTGAAAGAAAAATAATAGGAATACTTGCATATAAGGGTTCTTGTCGCAAAACAGCAGCAAGCTCAACGCCAGAACACTCCGGCATGTAAATATCGAGCAGCAATAAATTCGGCCGAAATTCCGTTAAAACATCGAGCACATGTAAGGGGTTCATTAGTGCACGTGCCTCCATCCCTGCCTCTTCTAGAATGAGCGCATAATAATCCGCGAGTGATTGTGAATCATCAACCACCAATACCCGCAATGGTTCGCTTGATGAAGATGCACAGGTTTGATCAACTGTTTTTGCTAAATAAAATGCTTCCGCTGGTTTTGGAAAAAACGCCGTACTTCCCGCACGTATTGCCTTTAGCCGAGTCAGTAAATCGCTCTGTTTAGATGTCACAAACAGTGGAATAGCTGCCTCATGTTGTTGATAATGTTGTAAATGAGTTATTTCATGTGCTCCTAAATGTTTAGAATCTATAATCAAAGCGATCGGTTTTATTTTAGAAAGAGCATTTTTAAATTGAGCAAAATCTTTGAATGTCTGGAGTTCATATCCCATTAAGTCAAAATGACTTTTTAATTCATTGACAAATTCAACCCCATCATCTAACACATAAATTAATTTATTCTTCAAAGAAAAATCTACCATTGCTGTTAGAGAAGGTTTTTCTTCTTTCAGCGCAAGTGGTATCGTTTTTATTTTATCTAATAATCGGGAAATTTCTTTCCGCTGTTCAAAAGTCAACGATTCATTATTCAGAAATTCTCTTAGACAAACTTCAAGTTCACGTGCTGCGCGACAAAGATGATGATAACCATAGGTTCCTGAAGAACCGCACAAACTATGTATCGCACGATGAAATTCATACAATTTTTCTCGATCAAATTTTTTGATGAGATCCTGTCCTTGTAATACCAAATGACTTATTTTATCAGGCAATTTTTTAGTGTAGGCGATAAATAAAGCCTGCAATTTTTCTTGTGCATCGGGCTTCATTCTTTTTTACCTTTCTGGTATCGATCCCAAACGAACGCAATACTTTCAGACAATTTCATGGGATCAAAAGGTTTGGTAATCACATCTAACACGCCCATTGCGCGATACTCTGCAATTTCACTCGGTTGTATTTTAGCCGTCATAAAAATAGCGGGGATTTTTTCGAAATCAACTTTCTTTCGAAGCGCTTTCAAGGTAGATGGACCATCCATTTCTGGCATCATCACATCTAACAATAATAAATCCGGTTTAAATTTTTCTATTTCAGATAACACTTCCTTGCCATTTTTACAAAATCTCACCTTAAATCCCCCGATATCTTCTAAAGCAATTTGCGCAATCGCTCGAATATCTTCTTCATCTTCCGCGCATAAAATCTTAATTAATTGAGTAGAAGCCATAGTTTTATCCTTTCATATTGACTATAGGTAATTCAAAATAAAAAATGGTACCCATTTCAGGATCACTTTTAAATCCAATGGAGCCTGAAAATTGATCGATAATCGCCTTGCTAATACTTAATCCTAAACCAGTTCCTCCTTTTTTACGTGTGGTTGTTGAATCTGCTTGAGAAAATTTTTGAAAAATTCGAGATTGAAATTCTTTAGCAATCCCATGGCCTTGATCTTCAATTGCGACACGAACTTTTTGAACCTTGACCAAACCAATTTTTATCACGACTTTCCCTCCTTTTCGAGAAAATTTCACCGCATTTGAAATTAAATTAGTCATGACTTGGATAAAACGATCTCGGTCAACATTCACCATCACATCATTAACACTTTCTGCCAATTTAATTTTTACTGAAAACCGTTCTGCATACATTTGATTGGCCATCATCGATTCTTTAACAAGATCAGCGATTCTGTATGGCGCAAATTGAAAATCCATTTTTCCCGCTTCAATTTTTTCAATATCTAAAATATCATTAATTAAATGCAATAAACGTTCGCAATTATTATTGGCAATTCCTAATAATTTTTTTGCTTTCGCACTAAATTCTCCCACTGCACCTCCTAAAATCAATCCGAGAGACCCGCGAATGGAAGTTAAAGGCGTCCTTAGTTCATGGCTGACAACAGAAACAAATTCATTTTTTAATTGTTCACCCTCTTTCAGTAACTGATTGCTCTGCATTAATTCTTTTTCTACGAAAAAAATCCGGCGTATCAAGGGCATGACTTCTAAACGAAGCAGCAGCAGACCAATCAATACTACAATTAACATAACTGGAAAAACGACATGTAATTTTTGCATAATTGGTTTATAAAGTTCTGTCATATCAATTTTCATAAGCATTCCAAAACCCAATGAATCAACAGGTGAATAGACCGACAAAATACGGTACTGCGACACATCGTTCATCTTGTCTGCATTGGTTTCAGGCATAATCGGCACTTCTTGCATGCCATTTAATGAAAATAAAAAATAATAGGGGTAATCAGTTGTTGGGAAACAAACAGCGTGTTCAGACGATTTGGGTACGCAAATACTCATATTTGCAGTTTTGCCAAATAACGCTGCTTCTTTCAACGCATTGTTAAGATTAATCAGCGGCCGCTCCGTCATCAGTGTAAATGTTTGCTGGTTTACTGTTTTAAAATCATTCGTAATACGCAAATACCATCCATTTTGCCAAAAAAGTATGACTTCTTCCGGCAATTTTAATTTGACTGATAATTTTGGGGCTTCAACAAAATTGCCTGTGGAATTTATTATTTCGCCTTGTTGATTTTTTACGGATACCGCAGAAAATCCTTCTGCAATCATATTTTTCATTTGTGCTAAAAACACAGCATCGTTTTTATTAAAAGATAATCGCTGTAATAATAGATTACTTTTAAAGGCGCCAAATTCATTCACAGTACGCATGATTTCATTTTGAAAAAGAATTTGCTTGGTATATAAAGTTTTTTTAAATGTATCCTTAACCATGTCTAATTGCTGATTGGCAAGCGTCACAAAACTTATAAACCCAACGACCAAACTGATAAATAATAAAATAATGCCGCTGAATAACATGATTTTTTGTTCTTCTTTGCCGTGATACAATTCAAATGAATACGGGTTATTGCGCCATATTATCCAAAGAAATATGCCAAGCACTGCAAAACCTATCGCAGTGTAAAGCGCCATGCCGGCATAATGCTGCCAATCCAATAAAAATTCTACTTTGACTAAATACCCTGTTAATCCTAAGGTGCCCACTAAAAATAATAAAAAAATGGAAAATTCAATACAAAACGCAATCCATTTTTTATATGCGAATGGTAGCAAAATAAAAATCAATCCTGCTAAAATAAAACCAATTGAAGTATGGGGCGTTAAATGTGCCGGATGCAAAGCAAAATAATGGACCCATAATTTAAGAAATAATGGGTGCGCATCGGGTGTAATATCAAAAAGATTTTGGCTGAAAATAAATAAGGCAATGAAACACAGGAGAACACCCAAAATAATTTCAACACGTGCTGATAAACGAGATACAAAAGTCGCACAGAATAAAGCAGCACCCGATAAAGTAAAACAAAGACCGGTATAGAAAATAATAATTTTTGCGGTGTGCGTTAATAAAAACACGGGTATTTTTGGCCACCATCCAAACATAATGGAAAGCCCAAATACGGCAATGACTAAACTTGGCAATATCCATAATGCTCTTTTCATAATCATCCTTCGATGAAAATAATTGAGAGAGCCGGCTATAATCCAAACAGCATTGTCATCATATTCAACAACCCAAACACAATCGGCGCTATGACATAGGACAAAATTCCGCTCAACATCAATAGCACCAAAATCAAGAAGCCGTATGGCTCAATACGATATAAATTAAAACCCATGCGTCCAGGCAATAAATTATAAAGTACACGCCCGCCGTCCAAAGGCGGCAGGGGCAAACAATTTAATACGCCAAGGACTATATTTATCATCATACCCGCTTGACCCATATAAATCAGTGGCACGCCAAACCAAGCGTTCAAATTTATACCGAGTTTCGCAATGGCTGCCCAAAATAATGCCATCAAAAAATTAGCGATGGGCCCGGCAGCCGCGACCAATGCCATGTGATAACGTGGATGACGCAGATTGCGCGCATCAACAGGGACAGGCTTTGCCCAGCCAAAAATAAAATTGCTGACCATCAACAGCATGAGCGGCACAATAATCGTGCCGATGAGGTCAATATGTTTGAATGGATTTAAGGTAAGTCGGCCGGCCAGCCGTGCTGTTTGGTCGCCGAATTTAGATGCGACCCACCCATGCGCCACTTCATGGACGGTAATAGCGAATAATACCGGCAACGCCCAGATAGCGATCTTTTGAACCAACGTTAATTCCATAAAACCATCACTTTTTGTTAGGGAGTCAGCATTATACTGTTAAAGATATAGTCATAAAACTCTTTTCCGATTACCATACCTAAAGTTGATCATGGAACAATTGAAACGTGACCTTAATTTTTTATAAGACTCTCGCCGGTATTCTCATCTTTCTCACTGCGCTCGTTGTCGTTATTTATCCGCTTAAATTGCGTATTACTCCGAAACATAACCGCTCCCTCGAATTAGCAGATGCCTTTGCAAGCGGGATATTTTTAGGTGCCGCCCTCTTTCATATGCTGCCGGACGCCATCCAAATTTTTTCTGCCACTCTGAAAAATAATCATTACCCACTAGCAGAGCTTTTGTGCGCCATTGGATTTTTAGTATTACTTTTTCTTGAACGTCTTTCTAATTACTTTACCCATGCCAAAAAAAATGATGACTTATTGTCATATATGTTCGTATTAGTTTTAATTATTCATGCACTCATTGAAGGGATGGTTCTTGGCATTAATCCCGCTTTTGCGACTGCCTCGATTATTTTTCTAGCCATTATTGCGCACAAAAGTTCAGAAAGTTTTGCGCTGGCCGTGATCTTAAATCGAAGTCAATTAAACTTAAAAAAAATCATTATTCTTATTCTATTATTTTCCAGCATGACGCCGCTTGGTATCGCATTAGGCACAACACTCGATTATTCACTGCGCCTTAATAAAGGCCAACTTTTTATTGCATCCTTTAACGCATTTGCCGCCGGAACATTTCTTTATATGTCAACTTTGCACCATATTAACCATCATGAACGGCAGCATGAGGCAGAAAATTTACTTGAGTTTGGTATGTTATTAATCGGTTTGATGATGATGGCAGCTCTTGCTCTATATGCTTAAATTGTGCCAAAAACCAAAATTTGATACTATGGCATGCAATTATTTGACTGATTCGGAGTCAACATGACGGTTTATTATATTTCTTTGTTTGTGGCCATTTTAATTGGTGTCTGTGGTCAAGTTGCTCTTAAAACGGGATCTACAAACGCAGGAGAATCTGGATTATTCTTATTCCAACCTTATGTATTACTAGGGCTTTCTTGTTACTTTACATCCGCTATGTTTTACATTTACTCTTTAAAAGAAATCCCCTTGTCAGTTGCTTTCCCGTGTGTTTCTTTAAGCTATGTCGTGGTTGCCTTGCTTGCACATTTTCTCTGGAATGAGCCTTTCGGGCTGCAGCACATCATGGCGCTTTTTTGTATATTGCTCGGTGTCTTTTTGCTGGTAAGAGCTTAGTACAGCATCAGCCTAAGCTTGACTATTCCCCACAAGTACTAGTAGGATTTGCGCGCCATACTGATTAATAAAAAAAACGAGGATCATTTATGCCAAAAATAGCAGTACTATCACTTGATTATGATGGTTGTGCCGATATTCTTTTTGATGATCTTATTGCATCCTATCAATCAGAAAAAGGCTCTTCTATCAGCGCATCTTTTATCAAAAATCTTCTTTTACTTAGAAAGAAATTTATGTCTTATTTAAATCTTATTACGCAAGATTCTGCTTATGTAGAGCTCTATGTGGGTTCAACTAGACAATCGATCGCGCTTGACGATGCCATTGCACAAGCCCAGGGTAACGGCTCCTGTTTTAAAAATTATACTCAATTATGTCTGGAGAAAAATTGGAGCTTTCAGAAGCTACTCTTAGCAGATGTAAAAAATACAGTATCTGTTGGCACCGCCATGCAAAATAAATCTCTTACTTGCACAAAAGATCAAGAAAAAATTATTACAATTCAACATCAATTAAAAGATGCTGCTAGTCGGATATCGAATCCTGATGATGAAATTAATTTTTATTTTTTCGATGATGATCCAAAAGGAATCATTATTCCGGCACTTATAAAGTGCGGTGGTAAATTATTAGATGGTATCTTTTGTAAAATAAATTTTTTTATTGTTAAATATGACTGGTTTATTGAAGCAACCGAAAAATTTAATCTCCAAAAACCTTATCCTGCTCTGCAAGAATTGTATTCACTTAAAAAAGCCGTAAAAGAAACAAAAGAAACCAAGCAAGATACTGTTTCCCAAAATATTGAAACTGTTATTGCCGTTTTAAATGAGTATATTAAAAATAGAGAACAAATCTCCGCGACTCCTGGCTTATTCCGTAATTTCGCTAATAATATAGAAAATAACGCTGCTAGAAGTCTCGTAAGATTTTTAACAAACAGGCTCAAAAGTAAAGATTTTGAAGCTCGATTTTGTGATCAAGAACTTGCAGCGCTCATGAAAAGCGATTCGGAACTAGGGAAAATATTTTCTCAATGTAATGCTTCTATACAAAAAGAAGTTCAACTTTCTGTTGGGGCTCTACCCATGTCTCCCGAAAATGTTTCTGAGTTAACGTCTAACGCGAGATTCTGCGTCCGTTAAACCCTAAACGCTCACTAACCCTAACTCCTGCACTGCATCACGCTCTTGACGCAATTCATTTAATGCCAAATTAAATTTTTCTTGGCCAAATTCATTTTGTGTCAAATCTGTTATTACTTTTAATTTACCGCTCTCAATGCGGCAAGGAAATGAAAAAATTAATCCTTCATCTACGCCGTATTCACCTTGCGATGCGCGTGCAACAGAAAAAATTTCGCCTTTTACAGTATCGTGCGTTAAATGATACACGCCTGTTAATGCCGCATTTGCAGCGGATGCTGCAGACGATGCGCCGCGTGCTTTAATGACTGCAGCGCCTCGTTTTTGAATAAGAGAAATAAAATCGTTTTTGAGCCATGAAACATCTGTAATGACATCCGTTGCTGGTTTGCCGTTGATTTTCGCATGATAAAAATCGGGATATTGAGTAGATGAATGATTGCCCCAAATGATCATTTGAGTGACCGCTGCCACATCAACACCCGCTTTTATCGCCAATTGTTTTCGCGCGCGTAACTCATCGAGAGTGGTCATTGCAAAAAAACGTGTCGATGGAATATCCGGCGCATTATTCATCGCAATTAAACAATTTGTATTACACGGATTTCCCACAACAAAAATTTGTACGTCCGATGCGGCATGATCATTGATAGCACGGCCTTGCGCAGTAAAAATTTTGCCGTTAATTTTTAATAAATCTGAGCGTTCCATGCCTTCTTTTCTGGGGACCGCGCCCACTAAAATAGCCCAATTCACATCGCGCATCCCTTCATTGATATCAGATGTGCAAAGAACATTTTTTAATAAAGGAAATGCGCAATCATCTAATTCCATTGCCACACCGCGCAGTCCCGGCAAGGCTTGTTCTAATTCCAGCAGGTGCAAATCAATTTCGGTATCAGGACCAAAACACTGGCCAGAGGCAACTCGAAATATTAATGCATAACCAATTTGTCCTGCTGCACCCGTGATTGCTACTTTGACGCGTTTTTTCATAAAAGCACCCTGATTAAAATTCGTGACGCTATTCTAACGCAAAAGTGAGGATAGACAACAGAGCCTCTTTAGCATATTGACAAGCCACTCATTTGTAGGAATACTGCACAGCATGCAACCTTTGAACATTCCTTTAAGCCTGTATATCCATATTCCTTGGTGTGTGCGTAAATGCCCTTACTGTGATTTTAATTCACATGAAGCACGGCATAAAATCCCGGAAGATCTTTATATTGCTGCCCTATTGCGTGACCTTCATGACCAATTATCTGAAATGCCAAAACGTCCTTTGGTCAGCATTTTTTTTGGCGGCGGTACCCCGAGCTTATTTTCACCTTCTGCCATCGAAAAAATTCTTGTCGGCGTGCAAGATGCGCTTCCCTTTGATTCTAAAATCGAAATCACGCTAGAAGCAAATCCTGGCACAATGGATGAAAAAAATTTTCATGGATTTTATCAAGCAGGGATTAATCGTTTATCCATCGGCATTCAAAGTTTGCAAAATGAAAAATTAAAAACGCTTGGCCGTATTCATAATCGGGAACATGCACTACGCGCCATTGATATCGCGATAAAAGCTGGCTTTAATAATTTTAATTTAGATTTCATGCATGGTTTGCCGAATCAATCGATAGAAGATGCTTTAGCTGATCTTCGTGATGCTCTTTCATTTTCACCTCCGCATCTTTCATGGTATCAATTGACGATCGAGCAGAACACTTTTTTTCACCATCAACCACCCGTTTTACCAGAAGATGACATTCTTTTTGAAATCCAAGAACAAGGTAAAATGGAAATTTTTAAAAAAAACCTTATGCAATATGAAATTTCTGCATACGCACAATCAGGTCACGAATGTATCCATAATAAAAATTATTGGGAATTCGGAGATTATTTAGGCATTGGTGCGGGCGCACATAGCAAAGTTACTGATCTTGATACTCATCAAATTTTTCGTTATTCGCAATTAAAAAATCCGATGGACTATTTAATGCCAGAAAAAAAATTAAAAACAACAATAATTGAATCAAGCAAAGCAGATATTTGTTTTGAATTTATGTTGAATGCATTGCGCTTAATTAAAGGCGTGCCCGCTCAATTATTTACAGAGCGAACAGGATTGCCCATAAACACCTTAGAACCCGCGCTTCGTCTTGCCAAAGAAAAAAAATTGTTGGTGAATCACTCCAATCAACTTCGCACAACAAAATTAGGCCAACGATTTTTAAATGATGTTGTTAGTCTTTTTTTACCAAAGACACCCCTCGTCAGCAAAAATTATGCGTCTTGAGTTAGCACAAAAACTGTCCGCAGTATTGATCTGTCATATGATAAGAAAGACCGAATGCAATAAAATCGGATGTAGGAATATTACTACCGCTAAACATCCGCGTGTAAGAAAGATCGACCATCCAGCGATCAGTGACATCATAGCTCACGCCAAGACTTGCTTCCGGACGCACGGAACTTTTGGATTCATTACTGCCATTGCATGATGCACTTAAACCGCCTGATGCCAGCGTACCGGTTGTTTGATTATTAACATAAGCAAAACCGCCTTTGCCGAATATACTGACGCCACTACTCCAGAAAGGAAACATTCCTTTGCCTAAAAAATCAATGGCATTTTGCCGTGTGGTTGGATTGGAACATCCGCCAGATACTTTATACGTGGAGTCTCCATAATGCATGGCACCAAATTCAAGCCCCACATTCTCATTAAAATGATATCCTACAAAAATACGCGCGCCGACGCCTGTATTTTTGGGAGTCACTGAAATAGACCCTGTTTGAGTTTGTACATTCTCCACACTATTCTGGATCTTTGTTTGACCGACTTGGCCGCCGAAGTAAAAACCTTCCCCTAATGCATAAGCAGTATTCACTGCACCTAACATGATGGCTATTATGCTGAAATTTTTTTTCATTCTATTGATCAAACCGGCATCCCCTTTCAGTTAATTGGTAAAGAGTAGTGAAGCAATAAAACAATGTCTAGTACTTCGTCGAGAAAATTTCTTTAATAAATTGCAATTCCCACACCGCGCGGCCGCTTTCGATACCGCGTCGTTCAAATTTAGTGATCAACGGACGATTGACAGATCGGCCCGCATACTGATTGATGCCCGAAAGATTTTTTAATTGCGAAATAGGAGACAACACTTTCATCATATGCGCTGCATATTCTTGCCAATCCGTTGCTAAATGCAAAGTGCCATTTTCTTTTAATTTATTTAACACCAATTGCATAAAAACCGGTTGAATTAAACGGCGTTTGTGATGTTTACGCTTAGGCCAAGGATCAGGGAAAAAAATCTGTACGCCCTCTAAACTGTCGTTCGGAATCGCATGTGTTAACACTTCAACTGCATCGTGATAATAAACCCGCACATTTTTTAGCTCCATCGCATCAATTCCCTGCAACAAGCTGCCAATCCCCGGTAAATGCGTTTCAATCCCAATAAAATTTTCATGCGGATGTGATTTTGCCATTTGAAGTAATGAATGGCCAGAACCAAAACCAATTTCAAGCACACATGGCGCTTTTCGTCCAAAAATAGAGTCTAGATTAATTTGGCCTGCTTTGATATCTAATCCAACGCGTGGCCATACCATTTCTAAAGCACGTTTTTGCGCATCCGTCATGCGCCCATCACGTCGCACAAAACTCCGCACTCGTCTAAGCGGACGAAGAATATTATTCATATTGGTTAATAAGCCTTTGCTTTAATTGGTGCAAACTATTTTCAAGACCCACCGGATATATCGCATTGCGATGTAATTTTAAAAAATGGCTCACTTGGTACTGCGCGCGTGCCCGCATCTCCTGGATCGTTTCTTTTTTATAAACTAACTTGCCTTGTCGAAAAATAGGCTGTAACAAATCAATCGAATGATCATGCTGGCCCAACGTGAAAGAAGAGTGCGGCGCTTCAAGTGAAATCGCTTTGAATGAATCTTCTATACCTAATTGAAAATCAAAAATCACATCAAGAACTGGATGTTGGTCACGCATAAAACGACGCACTTGATGTAATCCGGGATTTGAAATTTTAACGGCTTCTTCTGATAACTTTAATTTATATTCCCATACGCCACTTTCATCTTGCAGGGCCGATAATTTATATACGCCATCTAAAGCAGGATGATCATAAGCAGTTGCCAAGTGTGTGCCCACGCCCCAAATAGAAATTTTAGCGCCCTGTGCTTTTAATTGTTGAATCACATATTCATCTAAACTATTGCTCGCAATAATTTTAGTATGCTGAAAACCAGCAGCATCTAATAAATGCCGCGCCGTAATACTTAATTTTGCTAAATCGCCTGAATCTAGGCGAATGGCGCGCAATTCAGCACCTTCTGCTTTTAATTTTTTTCCTATTTCAATCGCATTTTTAATCCCCTGCACCGTATCGTAAGTATCAACCAACAAGACACAGTTGTGCGGCATCACCTCTGCATAGGCTGCAAAAGCGCTCATTTCATCTGGAAAAGCCGTGACCCAACTATGCGCGTGAGTGCCGGAAACAGGAATGCCATATAACTTACCTGCCAATACGTTAGAAGTCGCAACACATCCCCCAATAAAAGCGGCACGGCTAGCCGATAAGGCTCCATCGGGCCCTTGAGCGCGTCTTAATCCAAATTCAAGCACGGGTTCGCCAAGAGCCGCCTGACAAACACGCGTTGCTTTCGTCGCAATTAACGTTTGGAAATTAATGATATTTAATAAAGTAGATTCTAGTAATTGGCCTTGCAATAAAGGCCCTGTGACACGCAGTAACGGTTCATGAGGAAAGATGAGGGTGCCCTCTGGGATCGCATCAATATCACAACTAAAGGAAAGTTCTTGCAAATATTTTAAAAATTTTTCGGCGAATAAAGGGCTACCGTTCGGTGCGCGTAACCCCTCCAAATAGTGGACATCCTCTTCACTAAAATGCCAATTCTCTAAAAAATCAATAGCATTGGCGAGCCCTGCTGCCACTGCATAATTACTTTGAAAGGGATGTTTACGAAAGAGTTGATGAAATACGGCAGGACGCTCATGCATCCCTAACTTCCAATACCCATAGGCCATGGTCAGTTGATATAAATCTGTTAATAAAGGCGAAATCACGTATCTTATTCCCCATGATCGGAAAAACAGGCATTATATAAGAAAACCTGAAAATGATTGAACTTTAAATTTATGATCACCCTAGAACACCTTAGCAAGGACTATAAGACCTCGGAAGGCAACATCATCGCTTTGCAAAATATCAATCTGCATATCAAAGCAGGGGAAATCTATGGGGTGATCGGCAAAAGCGGCGCCGGCAAAAGCACCCTCATTCGCTGCATTAATTTATTAGAAAAACCGACCCAAGGCAAAGTCATTGTGGATCATGAAGAATTGACTGCTCTCCCATTGCCTCTCTTACGCAAAGCAAGACGAAAAATAGGAATGATTTTTCAGCATTTCAATTTGCTTGAAACCCGCACTGTTTATGGCAATATCGCTTTTCCGCTTGAATTATGCAAAATGAAACAAAAAGAAATTAAAAAAACGATTGATTCTCTATTAGAATTAACAGGGCTCACTGACAAAAAAAATCAATATCCATTCCAATTAAGCGGCGGACAAAAGCAACGTGTTGCTATTGCGCGCGCACTTTCTTCAAAACCTTCTGTATTATTATCAGATGAAGCAACATCCGCATTAGATCCAGAAACAACACTCACTATTTTGGAATTATTAAAAAATATTCGTGATACGTTGAAAATCACTATTTTATTAATTACACACGAAATGTCAGTGATTAAAACCTGTTGTGATCGTGTTGCTATTTTAGAGAGAGGAAAAATGATTGAAGAAAACGAAGTCGGCCTTTTTTTCACGCATCCCAAAACAGTGTCTGCTAAAAATTTTGTTGCATCCACTTTATCACAAACATTGCCGATGACAATTACGAAACATTTCATTCATGAAGAAAAAAATAATACGCATCCCGTATTACGTTTATGGTTTTTTGAAAGCGCTGCAACAGAACCTGTGATGGCCCAATTAATTAAGCAATTTAATTTAAAAATTAATATTCTCCAAGCGAACGTAGAATATATTAAAGAACACGCGATGGGCATTATGATTTTGGCAATGGATGGAGAAAAAAATCAGCTTCTCCAAGGTATAAACCATTTAAAACAACTCGGTATTCAAGTTGAGGTTTTAGGTCATGTCCCAAACGATGTTATTCCTTTTACTTGATGCAACATTTGAAACACTTTATATGGTCGTTGCAGCGAGTGCGATTACTGCATTCATTGGTTTGCCTTTAGGTACGCTTTTATATGTCACTCGTAAAAATCATATTTTTGAATATCCCATGGTCCACGAAATACTCGCTATACTCGTTAATATTACCCGCTCAATTCCATTTGTTATTTTAATGATTGCTGTTATTCCTTTTACACGTTTTTTGGTGGGATCATCCATTGGAACAAATGCAGCGATTGTGCCTTTGAGTTTATGTGCTATTCCCTTTTTTGCCCGTATCGTTGAAAATGCATTGCTAAAAGTCAACGAAGGCTTGATTGAAGCTGCAACCGCCATGGGAGCAACTGTTTGGCAAATCATTACCAAAGTCCTCATCAAAGAAGCGCTTTCAAGCATCATTCAAGGGCTTACTCTGACGATGATTAGTCTGGTTGGTTATTCTGCAATGGCGGGGGCTGTGGGCGGCGGTGGATTGGGTGATTTAGCGATTCGTTACGGCTATCAACGCTTTAATACGAGCGTGATGCTAATCACTATTGTTATCATGGTAGTCATCGTTCAATTGATTCAATACAGTGGTGACAAAATTGCAAAGCGGTTTCATCCTATTAAAAGTTAGTGACATAGGAATATCATTGTGAAAAAACTCAAATGAAAAACATTATTGGGTGTGCTGTGGACGACGGTTAGGATACTTGATTGATTCTACTGACGTCTAAACCGAATGCTTAGGCTTGCAAAAGTAATGCAAATGCATTACCATTATAGATATAGACTACTCTACTCTTCGAGGAAGTAAAAATGGGTAAGATATTACATGCAGAATCCACATTAACAGACCGCTATCAAACTACCATTCCTGAACCTATACGGGAATCGTTACATTTGAATAAACGCGATAAAATTGTTTATTCCATTGAAGAAAATGGCAAAGTTTTAATATCGCGTGCTAATGAAGATGACCCTGTGTTAGGTCAGTTTCTATCATTCCTTGCTAATAATATTAAAGATAACCCGTCTAATGTGCGCTCCATAAATCCCATGCTTATTAAACGCGCGCAAAGTCTAGTTTCTGGTGTTGAGATTGATCTAGATGCTCCATTAGATGATAAGGATGAGTAACATTGACCAAGCCAAAGGAACTTATTATCAATGGATGGTGTTTGCTAGCACATTCTTTATTTCTCGATCAATACGAACATTTAATATCTGAAGTCGAAAATAATCGTAAAAAAAATTCTGCGCATTATAAAGAAAAAAATTCAACGAAGCGTTTAGCAGCAATTACCAAGCTGATTTTTGAAAAAATCCCACAAGATCCGACCTTATCAGAATACCGTCAAGGAGCTACCCTCGGTGAAGAATATAAGCATTGGTTTCGAGCCAAATTTTTTCAGCAATACAGATTGTTTTTTAGATATCACCTTGAAAGCAAAATAATTGTATATGTCTGGGTAAATGATGAAAATACTAAGCGAGCTTATAATAATAAATCAGATGCGTATGCTGTATTTAAAAAGATGTTAGCAAAAGGCCATCCTCCGAATAATTGGGATGAATTACTAAAAGAAGCAAAAAACGAAAATTCGCGCTTTAAAAAAATAACGTAACGAGTACAAGGTTTAGAAAAACTTTAGTAAAAAACAAACTGTTTGGAGAAGATCATTAATTGATCGCAGTATTGCCTAATGAAAAGCATTCTTTTACGCTTACGGAATTCGTTTGCATTTTAACTTAAATAAGGTGTTCCCATGTTCAAGCAATTTACCCCTATTATCATCGCTATCTGCGTTTTCTTACTGACTGCTTGCGGTGCAGGAGATAAAAACGTTCTAAAAGTCGGGACCATCTCAGGGCCTGAAACTGAACTCATGGAAGTTGCTAAAAACGTTGCACAAGAAAAATATGGTTTGACGATTAAAATTGTTGAATTTACCGATTATATTCAACCAAATGCCGCCTTAAATGATGGCAGTCTTGATGCCAATATGTTTCAACATCAACCTTATCTTGATCAACAAATCAAAGATCGTCATTACAATTTGATTGCCCTTGGTAAAACTTTTGTGTATCCCATGGGAATTTATTCCGCTCGATTAAAACAGCTTAACGATCTACCCGCCAATGCCGTCATTGCTATTCCAAATGATCCCAGTAATGAGGGACGCGCTTTATTATTATTACAAAAAGCAAATCTCATTCAACTAAACCCAAAAGCCGGATTATTTGCAACACCCGCCGATATTGAAAGTAATCCAAAACATCTTGTTTTCAAAGAATTAGATGCCGCTGAAATTGCACGCAGCTTGCCGGATGTCGCAGCAGCCGTGATCAATACTAACTACGCAATCCCAGCAGGATTATCGCCCACCAAAGATGCGCTCTTCCATGAAGGGCCTGATTCGCCTTATGCTAACATTATTGTCATCCGCAAAGATGAACAAAATGACCCTCGCATGAAGCCGTTTTTAGCTGCTTTTCAGTCAGAAGAAGTGTTAAAGGCTGCTAAAAAGATTTTTAACGACCAGGCCATTCCTGCATGGTAAGCTATCAACAAACCTTATGGAAAAAGGAAACTCTATCATGATTGCAAAAAAACTAGGGGCTATCAGTCTTTGCTTATTTTTAGCAAGTTGCGCATCTCATACATCAACTAATTCCATGGACGGAGGCACCAATCAACAATACGTAAAAGGTGACCCTGAACAGCTTTATCAAATGGGCAATCAATATGCGAAAGGGGTTGGCGTACCGCGTAATGATGAAAAAGCCGTGTTGTACTATCGAAGCGCTGCTAAACAAGGATATGCCAAAGCCGAATATTCTCTAGGCTATATGTATCGCACAGGGCACGGCGTGCCGCGTGATTATAATCAAGCAGCTGATTGGTTTGAACGTGCCGCCAAGCACGGTAATTCGGATGCCCAATATAGTTTAGGCGTACGCTATCTCTTAGGACAAGGCACTGCACAAGATTATGGTCGTGCATTAGATTGGTTCCAAAAAGCAGCGGCACAAGGCAACCCTTACGCTGAAAATCAACTCGGCTTTTTGTATGCTGCCGGCAAAAACGTGCCGCAAAATTATACACTCTCGCTCGAATGGTACCAAAAAGCAGCCGATCATGGTTTAGCGAGTGCACAATATAACTTAGGACTCATGTATGCCAACGGCATTGGGACTGCACCTGATCGCGTGAAAGCCAAACAATTATTCCAATTGGCAGCAGCCCGTGGATTTGAACCTGCACGCAAAGCATTAGCACAATATAATTAATTTTTGACAAAAAAATAATGCTCATGCCGACTGCTCGCAAACGTTTTGGCCAGCACTTTTTGCAGGATAAACACATTATCCAGCGAATTGTGGATGCCATTAAACCTTTGCCTGACCAGCACTTGGTTGAGATTGGTCCTGGACAAGGCGCGCTAACTTTACCGATTTTAAAAAAAGCAGGGCAGCTCGATGCGATTGAGATTGATCGTGATTTAATTCCGTCCTTAAAAATGCGCTGCAAAGATAAAGGCGATTTGATTATTCATCAAGCAGATGCACTCGAATTTGATTATGCAACACTGCTGAAAGATCAAAGACCGCTCCGCTTGATTGGCAATTTACCTTACAATATTTCAACACCGTTAATTTTTCATTTATTACAATATGCTGATCACATTCTTGATATGCATTTTATGCTGCAAAAAGAAGTCGTGGAACGCCTAGTTGCAAGGACCGGCACACATGCCTATGGCAGATTGAGCATTATGGTGCAATATCATTGTTTAGTCAGTTCGCTATTTAATGTAAGCGCCGATGCATTTTATCCGCAGCCGAAAATTGAATCGTCTATCGTACGTTTAATACCGCACCGCGAATTTATTCATCGCGCAAAAAATTTCGATCACTTTGCGAATTTAGTAAAATCCGCTTTTTCTAAGCGCCGCAAAACGTTACGCAATTCTTTAAAAGAAATCGTCACAGACGCCGACTGGGAAAAAACCAATATTGATTCTCACTTACGTCCCGAACAATTGAGTCTCGCAGAATATGTAAAATTAAGTAATGCGTTGGTGTCCCTATGACAACTTATGCCATTGGCGATGTGCAAGGCTGCTTTACTGCTTTAGAAAAATTATTACAGGAAATTCAATTTGATCCTAAAAAAGATACCTTATGGTTCACAGGCGATTTAGTGAATCGCGGGCCTGAATCATTAGAAACATTGCGCTTCATTAAAAATCTCGGAAAAAAACAACATACGGTGCTTGGCAATCATGACTTACACTTGCTTGCGCTTTCTCACCATGCGCATCAAGGTTGGCACGATGATACACTCGCCCCTATTTTAAAAGCACCTGATCGCGATGAGTTGCTCGATTGGTTATTACATCAACCGCTCATTTATCATGATGAAAAATTAGATTATGTCATGGTGCACGCAGGCCTTGCGCCCGACTGGGATCTTTTAACTGCAAAAAAATTAGCGAAAGAGGTAGAGGATCTCTTACAAAGTTCAAAACGAAATGAATTTTTTCAACATATGTATGGCAATGAACCTAACCACTGGCAGGAAACGTTGAAAGGATGGGACCGCATACGCTGTATTGTGAATTATTTTACGCGTGCGCGTTTTTGTGAACCCGATGGCAGTTTAGAATTAACAACGAAGGAGACGATATCTCCTGAAAAAACGTCGTTAATTCCCTGGTTTAATATACCTAACCGGAAAACCGCCGACATAAAAATTATTTTTGGTCATTGGGCAGCGTTAGGCGGCATCACACATACTGAAAATGTTTTTGCACTGGATACTGGATGCGTCTGGGGATATTGTTTAACCGCCATGTGTTTAGAAGATGGCAGCCGCGTGAGTGTGCCGTGTGCTTCGTTATCACTGTAGTCCATTGCCCTCAATAACAGTATTTTCTTCCGCCTGATATTCTGGCACCAATTTTTTTAATAACTCTTCTAGATCTGCTTGTACATCCGCGTCCGATTGGCAACAGTTTGCAATTTGATCACAAATATCTTGAATCTCTTGAAAATTTCGCCGCTTAGATTGCGCGCGTAAAATTTTAGTATGATGTGTGGGTTGCAGCATTTCGTTTGAATAAAAACATTCTTCATACAATTTTTCGCCCGGGCGTAAACCGGTATAAATAATGTTGATATCTTGATCTACCATTTTTCCCGCTAACTTAATCATTTGTTCTGCTAAATAACGAATTTTAATAGGATCACCCATGTCCAATACAAAAATTTCGCCGCCTTCGCCTAAAAAAGCCGCTTGCAAAATGAGTTGTGATGCCTCAGGCATCGTCATAAAAAAACGAGTGATTTCTGGATGTGTAACCGTCACAGGCCCGCCTGATTCAATTTGTTTTCGAAAAAGCGGGACCACACTGCCTGCCGAATCTAATACATTACCAAAACGAACAGTAACAAAACGCGTTTTTGGCGCGCTATCATTTAAATTATGACAAAAATATTCAGCAGCACGCTTGGTAGCACCCATAATATTAGTTGGATTAACCGCTTTATCTGATGAAATCAAAACAAATGTTTCTACGTTCGCCTTTGCCGCTTCTGTTGCGATCACACGGGTACCAATAATATTGTTGTACATGGCCGTTCGCATTTGATGTTGCAGTAAAGGAACATGTTTATACGCAGCCGCATGAAAAACAAGGTGCGGCTGATATTCTTTCAGCACCGATTTTATGCCGACACGATCCACAATATTTAATAAGATAGGATAAAATTCTTGATTGGCAAATTTTTGGCGTAATTCAAGATCAATCGCATATAAATTATATTCGCTATTATCAATAATGACTAAACGTGCTCTATTGGCAATTATTGCAATTTGGCGACATAATTCTGAGCCAATGGATCCGCCGCCGCCGGTAATCAATATGGTTTTATCCTGCAAATGCGATTTCATTAATTCCCATTGCCAGGTACGCGGATAACGCCCTAATAAATCTTCTAAAGAAACATTGCGGAGCACATTAATACTAACATGCCCATTCGCTAAATTTCGGATTCCAGGTAATGTGTAACAACGCACATTTGCTTTTTCACAAGTATCAACAACTGAACGCATGTTGGCGGATGAGGCAGAAGGAATAGCAATCAACGCTAAATCGATTGCGTATTTCTCAATTAATTTAGGTAAATCAGCAATGGTCCCCGCCACTCGTACACCATGAATTTCTCGCCCTAATTTATGTAAATCATCATCTACAAAAGCAACTGGTTTATAGCGATGATAACTATCGCGCAATAAATCGCGCACCAATCCTTCGCCTGCATTGCCGGCACCAATGATAATCACTCGTTTACAATCATCGTAAAGTTTTTTATGATCCTTTAAAAAACGCACCACCACTCGGCCAAACGATAATAACCCGGCAAGAAAAATACCGTAAAGAATCGCTGCAATGTAAGGCGGCAATAATAAAAATTCCGCTGCAAAGAAATCATTGATGGGAAGTGGATTGGTCACGAATATATTAGGTAAAAAATCGGTGCGATTGGCGTTTAAGACTATCAAAGCAATCATGCCACCAATCGCCGACACTGATAAAATTTTCTGTAAATCTTGAATGGAGGCAAACCGCCAAAAACCGCGATACAATCCGGAAGAACGAAATAATAAAAACTGTACCGGTAAAATCCAAACCAAATCAGAAAAAATAAGCTGCCAATAAAAAGTATGATCGATATAACGAATTGAAATGGCATTAATCGAATTGAGTAATAATTGATGTGTGATCACCCACGCAGCGATCACTGCACATGTATCATAAGCTGAGGCAATGATACGTCCATGCGATCTGATTTTTTCCGAAATGTCCGCATTCATCAGTCGATTGAAAAAAGTAGAAAAGATTGCCATGGTTTACACTGTCCTTGTTTACAATCATCCGTTGTACGTTACACTGCTCTGACTTGATGTACTGACAAATTGACTGAACGCGTATGGCCTTCCGCAATCCTCAGCAATAACGTGACCCGTTGTTGGCTATTTTTTATTTCTACAATTCCTTCGTAGTCTGCCAATAACCCATCGATCACTTGTACTCGATCGCCTGGTTTAAAATCAGGCGCAGCCGATTTTGCAGGCAATAGACGCAAATCTTCGGTTTTTTTTAATTGAGGCACGAGTGCATCAGGCACGCGCGCCGGCAGCAAACCAAAGCGAATCAGTGACACACAACCGCGGGTTGAGCGCACTTTACTCCAATCATCACTATCAGAATTTAAATGGATAAATAAATAACGCGGGAACAGTGGTTCAATCACCTGTTGATAAAGATTGCCGCGATGTTTGTATTGCTTTAACAAAGGAAAATAAATCTGAAACCCTTGACGTTGTAAATGTGACTCAGCCGCTGCTTCTTGTTTCGGTTTAGTAAAAACCAAATACCACCCTGTACGCGCATCCTTGACCATATTCCCTCAATAACCAAAGCTTTAGTGAGCCAGTTGTTATCCATAATCTAACCGTCTGTACAATAGTTTATTTCGAAACGCTTGTCAAAAGAATACCATAAATTCTCTTGCATATCTGACAGCTCATCCATAGAATCGAGAAGTATGAAAAATGGATGCTTTCTCGACCTATGGACAATAATGGATTAATCACGTGCGATTTTCTTATCATCGGCGGCGGCTTAATAGGGATTAATACCGCCCGCTGCTTAAAAAAAACCTTTTCTGATGCAAAAATTATTGTGCTTGAAAAAGAAAATCAATGCGGATTGCATGCAAGCGGTCGAAATAGCGGCGTACTGCATGCCGGTTTTTATTATACGCGTGACAGCTTAAAAGCAAAATTCACCCGAAATGGCAATCAAATGCTGCATGATTATTGCGAAGAAAAAAACATTCCACTCAATCAGTGCGGTAAATTAGTCGTTGCAAAAAATGCAGAAGACCTTGAAACACTTGATGAACTCTTAACACGCGGCAAAAATAATGGCGTGACCCTGCATGCCTTAACAGAAAAAGAGGCAGAAGAACTTGAGCCGCGGGCGCGTACATTTGAACGCGCACTTTTTTCCCCCAACACATCTTCCGTTAATCCCCAAAAAGTGCTCGATCATATGCAAAAAGATGCGGAGCGAGAAGGGGTACACATTCATCTAAATACTTCCTATTTAAAAAGAAAAAATAATCATATTATTTTAACTTCTAAAGGAAAATATGCAGCGGGCTATGTCGTCAATGCTGGCGGTCTTTACGCCGATAAAATTGCATTGCAATTTGGTTTTTCTAAAAATTACCGTATCTTGCCGTTTAAAGGCATTTATTTATATTCAAACGAACCCGCCTTTTCATTTCGCACGCACATTTATCCTGTGCCTGATTTAAAAAATCCTTTTTTGGGCGTCCATTTTACAATTACTTCAGATGGAAACGCCAAGATAGGCCCGACCGCCATTCCTGCTTTTTGGCGTGAACAATATGATTTTTTTAGTCGTTTTAAATTGAATGAATGTCTTGAAATCATCAAACGACAGATCGGATTATGCTTATTTTCTCAGTTTGATTTTAAAAAATTAGCTTTAGAAGAAATAAAAAAATATTCGAAAAACCACTTGGTCAATTTAGCAAGCTTTCTTGCAAAAGGAATTAAAAAAGAAAACTTCACTACCTTTGGAGCTCCAGGTATTCGGGCGCAGTTATTGAATATTCAAGAAAAAAAATTAGAAATGGATTTTATTTTGGAAGGCGATAAAAAATCGATGCACATTTTAAATGCCGTGTCGCCTGGATTTACTTCTTGCTTGCCATTTGCAGAACATGTAGCGAATAAAATCAGACAAGTGCTACATTAATTTTATTCATTTTACAGTTATTCAGGAAGAATTATATTAAAAAGGAGTTGACATGCTAAATAAAAATTTTGAACTCATCTCGCGCAGCAATGAATTGCAAACAGTGATTGCTAACACGGTATGCACCGATACAACCCAAAAAAAATATCCGATAGAAGAAGGCTTACAAAAATTTATTGAACAGTTAACCTATATCAGAGAACGAAATAATTCGCTTTATTTAATTGGAAACGGCGGAAGTGCGGGTGTTGCAAGTCACGCATTAACAGATTTTTTAAATGTTTGCCGCTTGCGCGCTTATACATTACATGAATCATCTTTAATTACGTGCATGGCCAATGATTTTGGCTATGAAAATGCCTATGCTCGTATCATCAGCACAGTCATGCGAGCAGGGGATATTTTAATTGCCATTAGCAGTTCTGGTAAATCTCCTAACATTTGTAATGCTGCGAAAATCGCTGCTGAAAAAAATGGAATCGTGATGACTTTAAGCGGTTTCAACGAAGAAAATCCACTCAGAAAATTAGGTGATTTAAATTTTTGGTTAAATTCTTGTGATTACGGATTGGTTGAAATGGGCCACGCTTTTATTTTGCATAATTTATCAGACCGCATCAGTACTAAAATGCAAAATAAAACATCTTTTGCTTTCAAAGAGACAGTGGGATAATTTTCTTGAAATACCGACTGCTATTGAATAACTTACGCATCAAGCAAGTGGCTGATGTTAAAAAGGTCATTGCGAGCGAAGCGAAG
>AMFJ01000016.1_pt1 | contig 23322 bp, 20 predicted proteins | sample 427208 | NCBI WGS metagenome assembly AMFJ01 (sample SAMN02954298, study PRJNA114691) | groundwater metagenome | biome: aquatic; feature: subsurface aquifer; material: sediment; isolation source: subsurface aquifer sediment | place: USA: Rifle, CO | collected 2008-08 | reverse complement strand
ATTGGCTAGCGCACACGCTTTGGGAGCGTGGGGTTGTGAGTTCGAGTCTCACGTTCCCGACCATTTGATCAAAAAACACATTGCAATTGTCTTCGGTCACACACATTGCAACCGTGAGGCTACAGAGTTCTTGTCTCACGATTCCGACCATTTGATTTTATATATTCCAACTGATTTTAAGATATTATATGACGCTATCGTCTAACGGTTAGGACAACGGGTTTTCATCCCGTAAATCGGAGTTCGATTCTCCGTAGCGTTACCAAAAGATAATCAAAAAAAGCCTTCTACGAAAGTAGGGGGCTTTTTTAATGAACTTAATAGCTATAAACTAATGTGAGCGATTATCCGATCGCTACATTAGAACTATTTAAATATTCTGAGGATTCTACATCAAAAGCATCTAGCATTTCGTATAGCGCTGCATAAGTTCAGCAAGCTCAGTCAGGTAGAGAGAATCATTTTGTGATTTTACGAAGAGATTCCAGTGAATTCATTATTGATCGATGATCGATTAAGGTCTCATCTTGAGATTTTTCGATACTCTTGATAAGTTTCAGAACATATCCATGCACCTCATGAGTCTCAGGATGAAGCATCCCATGGACCGTAGCAACTTTTTTTGAATATTGAACTATCATCTCAAGCGCTTCTTTTGCGAATCTTAAATAAGCAATATTATTGTCCAAGGGATTTGATTTCATTGTATCTGAAATTAATTGATAATAGTACTGATGTTGGATATGCATTTATCAGTATTTCTATGAAGAATACGATTCTGCCTTAAATTAATATTAATTTTTCGATAGAAATCTTTCCTCTCCCCTACTGCTTGATAAGACTTCAATATCCGGACCGCTATTTACTGATAAAAAAGCCCCCTGATTGACTGGGGGTTTTTGGAATAATGGCAAAATTATTATTCGGATTTTTGCTGAACCAGGACTGCAGTTCCGTAACAGAGCACTTCTGTTACGCTCGACATTACCTCATTCGCGTCGTAATGCACTCCTACGATCGCATTTGCTCACATTTCTTCTGCATGCTTAACCATTAATTCAAACGACTCCTTACGTGTCTGTTCGCATAGATTTGTGAATACAGTTATGTTTCAGCCTACAATAGTATGGAGTGCGCCACCTATTGTTCCGAAAATCGATCTCGACCTTACTGTTATTCATCTCACTAAGCCAAAATTTTTGACTATTGTCTTATTCGGCAATTCAAAAACCGTTGTAATATTCTGATGATCCATACTTGAAAAGTTATCAAATTAAACAGTCTGATTATATTCAAAAATCACAATATATCAAAAAAGCTAATCCATATCTATGCTAGACAATTCTTAACTACATTAATAAGGGCATTTCACAAATTCTGAATTAACTTGATAAAACTCTTAAATTATGTATTATATATTCAATAAATTTTTGATAAGTTCCATTGAATAATAATCTGAACACTGAAACCCTCCAAAAAACCCTATTTGATCATAGGGCTTTTTGATTCAGAAAAGACAATATAAGAATAAAACAACTTCAAGAATCCTGATATCTGGATGTCAAGAAGTTGGCAATACTTAGGCTGTACTTATGAAATTCTCAAGACAAAGCTTGAAGATCTTGAAACATCACCGTAACACCGATTTTCAATGAAATAGCTAATAAGGAAGTATGCAATATCCTCAAGTCAGGCATTTCCAGAAAAGATCTATCTATCATCCTCGACAAAGCCCACAACCTATATTTCCATGCTGATTCTCTGCAATATTCTTTTGACTTCTCCGATGATTTCCAGCACGAAAGGGCTCTGAATTATCTGAATATGACTCTCATGCACATTTTCGATTATTCAATATGAGATATCAGATGATATATATTATGAGACCATGTTATCCTATGAATGCTTGAAATAGTTTCCAATTGCTGATTCAAGGAACATTACCGAGCATTTCAAGATTTCATCAGAGATAACATGGATACTGACAGCCATATCAAATCAGCTTCACTGTATCTTTTTTATGAGAAAATAATTAGGAAAATAGAACAAAAATCCAAAAAGCAGAATATATCGGCTATAGAATTTCAAGTTAAGAAAAAAGTCGTAAGTTCAATTAATGGTTAAGAATTCAAACTTGAATCAAAGATTATATACTGCTTCTCGAGTTAATAATAAATAAATTCAGTTTACTTTGACATAAGTGAAGTTGTCTACTATAATCTGAAAAATATTCTTCAATCATTCATCATGTTCAATAAAAAACTTATCAGAAAAACCGCTTTCACGCTTGTAGAATTAATCGTTGTAATAGTTATTCTCGCAATTCTATCGACTATAGCTTTTTTGTCTTTTTCCTCCCAATCAGCATCAGCTCGAGACTCTACACGTCTTGCTGATATGAATAATATCAGTAAATGATTGTCTATTAATTATGCAATGGCTGGCAAATATCCAATGCCAGATTCATATATAGCTCTTACTGCCTCAGGTACACCCGCATCATATCAATGAAAGGCTTGAGCTAACGTATTGAGTATGATCAAGCTGTCTGACTGATGAAGAGATCCATTAGATAGTTGAGTATTTTACACTTATTCCATAAACTCAAGCCAGAGCAAGTTTCAGCTAATGGGTTTTTTAGAAGATTGAAGCAATAGCGCATTAAGTTTCGTGCCTATATCTTTAGCTTCAGATTATTCAAAAAGACACCCGATCACGAGATGAGACAATATATGAATATTATTAAGCAGTTGAACTCTCGACCCTGTCGAAAATAAAATCTCAAATACATTTACCGGAGTTGATTTAATTAACGCATGAACATGAATTTATGTAACCAAATTATCTGCAAGCGAAACAATAAACGATACTATCTTATCAAAATATTCAACATGACTGATTGCCTATTGGAGCATGGATGAGCAAGGTTGAAATATATTAGCAGACTTTAGCTGAAACTGAAAAAACTGAACTTTAAGCTGAACAACTTCATCAGCAGGTAAAATATGAAATGCAAGAATTTTCAATTGAACGACTGAAGTCGTCAGTACTGCCAACCCACTCATAATTGGCACAATAGATTTTTCTATTTCAGCATGGATAAATAATTCTTCGAAAAAAAACGTGAATTACATCGCATGAAATTATAATTTATGAAATAGACCAGGCGTGGAATTTTATATATACAAAAATAAGCTCACAGCTTGGATGTGAACTTGAGTTACTACGGGCGCAACATCTTTATGACTTAATCAATGGTATTTTGTAACATTAACAAGAAAAAATTCTAAAGTTAATTTATATGTAAACGGAGTATTGAATGGAAGTTCTATTAATAATGCCAATATATGAAGCGCCAATAACTTTAGCATCGGCAATGGTTCCGACTATACATCTGAAGCATTTTTAGGTGCCATAGATGAAGTTCGTGTCTATAATAGGGCAATTTCTGATACTGAGGTTTCAGCATCTTATCATGCAAATAATTAAGTAAATACAATAATCCCATCAGAACCATATGGCTGATATAAAAAAAGTTAAAGATTTCATTTCTTCGCAGCAAAGCATTCAATTTTACCAAAAAGCAAAGGATGCTTTTCTGGAGGTATTGTTGAAAATGCCCGAAGAGCACTTTGATATTGTGACTGATAATATGATAATCATGGCATTACATGAATGAGTGCTTGGACAGATGATGCATTTTCCTGATATAAAAGAATGATGCAAGATAATGCAGCTTACAATCCCTAGGGATATGCCTTTTGAAGTGCTTAAATATGTAATAGCTCATGAATTCTGACATGCCACGCAATGAAGGAATTGGATGGAATGAGACAACGATTTTGAAAGCCAGCCAAATGAATTCGCCAAAGAATTATGATTTCCTAGGACACCTGAAATAGCTTTGTATATCAATGACTACTGGAGAGATCCTGAGTAGGAGCTCGAAAACATGATTGCAGATAATTACATATCCCGATGGATTTATGATATTTTACTGATTTCCTTTATATGCAGTCATTTTTGCCATAATCGTACTTTTATGTTATGATAAAACAAGTACACTTTTTAAAATGCAATGATTTCATATAATATCAATAGATTCATACATACTGTCATAAGAGATAATAAGCTCTTTTATCTCATGGAGCTTCTGCTATCCGAGAATAAGAAAGAGGATATACTTTTTGAGGATCTCATAAAGCAACTGAAGCATTTCCTCAAGAAGGACAATGAAGAGATATTCGATCATACAAAACTTAAATACTTAGCATTTTTGTGAGACTTCAAGCATAATGTCGATAATTTGAAGAATCTTAAAGATAAAAATAACATCGAGGTTAACACTATCTTATTCAAGCTTTACGATATTCCGAAAAAAAGGAACAATCTATTGCTTGTGTTCTTGCTGTATTTTTACATCAATAATAAGGATAAGCTTTGGTGAGATGAGATATTTAAGATGATTTATATCTATTTCATGATAATCATCTATAGGAATAGGGTATCTAAATGAACAAGGGAAAAATTATCCGAAATCGACAAAATCAAATTCAAACCTTTGAATGTGGCAATTAAAGAAAAATACAAGATATTAACAAGAAAACACAGCTTCCTGAAATCAAAAACTCTCTGATTCGGGGTGTCAATCTTCTGTATGCTGCTTATTTCATTATTCTGATATCTTAATTTCAATGGAAGTTTTCTGAGAACTGACATTCTAAGTTCTACTAATAATACTACCTTCTGAAAAGTTGCATTTGACTCAATAATGATATGAAGAGTCAGTGATTCAATGATAACAAGCGTACAATGAATATGACTGACAAATATATTGTTGGTCGTGGCTGTGGCTTTATTGGTGCAATCTCTCAAAACCAGCCTTTCGACAATATTCTTCAATTGACTTCTGACAAAAGTATTCCATTTCCTATGGACTGTGATCAAATATGCCTATCGGACTGTATTCTACATTTACGATTATATAACTTATAAATTGGCGACAAAATACATATTCTCATTCATCAATTCCATAGTCAATAAAAAGCTCCTGCCTGGCCCGATGATAATCTGATTCTTCTGAACTATTTACTCGATGATATATTTCTTTGTTGTATTCCTGTATATATTTTTCTTCGTCTGGCTGTTCAATATTCCACTTCATCCATTATATATAGCTACTTGAGGAATAATCATCTCTTTCCTTGTCATGTACATAAACTTCCATGAAGATCTGAATAATTTTAAGACATTCTTGATTGAAACCGAATGAATTGTCAAAGAAATCTATGACAAAGTAGAGAATGAGAAAAAAGAAAAACTCAAAATAAGCGAATTGAAAGAAACAGTCGCATAAAAATAATCCCGAGGCAACTCGGGATTATTAATTTCAATATAATCATGTTTGCCAATCTCCTCCTGCATTTGAATATTTTTAAATTTGACTTTGAATTATCGTGATTTTTAAGTATATTCAGAGGCAGTGAAAAGACTTGGTGTCAGACTGAATTTTATGACATCGTTTTTTAGAAGTTTATTATTTTGCAATCAGAAGAAATGTCATTCGTCCATCTGCATGTACACACGAATTTTTCAATATTGGAATGACTCGGAAAGCCGAAAGAATTTGTAAAAAAAGCGAAAGAATTATGAATGCCGGCACTGGCGATAACCGATACTTGAAATCTGTACGGTTTTTTTGAGTTCTATAAAGCGTGCAAGGAAAATGATATTAATCCGATAATCTGAATCGAAGCCTCGATTTCAAAGAAATGAATCTGAAATAAAGAAAAAGACAATGAATTCTACGAGATAGTGCTTCTGGCGAAAAATAGAGACGGTTTGAAGAATATAATCGAGCTGACGACAATCTCATACTTGGACTGATTCTATTACAAGCCAAGAATCGATTTTGATCTGCTGGAAAAATTTTCATCTAATGTCATTGCGCTTTCTTGATCATTCCTCTGAGAGATCGCACAGCATATAATAACCTGAAAAAGCGAGGATTTCATAATGTCCAGGATCGAATTCTATCAGGACATTTTCTGAAAGGAAGATTTTTACCTGGAAATCCAAGAGCATCCCGATCGCCCGAGCCAATCAAAAGTAAATGAGTACATCCTTGCTCTTGCCAGGAACCATGACCTAAAAGTCGTATGAACCAATGATGCGCATTATCTGACTGAAAACGATGCAGAGGCACAAGATCTGTTATTCTCAATATGAGACTGAAGACCTCTTGATGATCCAGACAGACCGACTCTCATAGAATGAAATTATGCTCTCAGATCAGCTGCTGAAATGAGGGAGATTTTCTCATACTCCCCTAACGCCTGCAATGCGACACTTGAGATTGCCGAAAAAGTGAATATAGAGATACCTTACTGACAGACTCTCATCCCGGTGTCTGAATTATGAGAAGCCGAAAAGATAATTCATGGCAGATATATCGAATATGCAAAGGATGTACCTGATTTAAAGGAATTATGACCTGAAGAATGGTGCCTGCGCTATCTCTGTATGAAATGACTCAATGACAGATATGAATATTGATTTGATGAAAAAACCCTTTTCATGCTGGTGAACAAATCCGATGTTCCGTGACCTGATAAGAAACTTAGCCAGATGTCGGCTGAAGAGCTCCAAGCATTGTCGAAATCATATTTCTCAGATGAAAAGAAGGCATTCATAGAAACACTGACCCCCGAACAGATACATATAATCGATAGGCTGGAGTATGAGCTGGTTGTAGTTGAGCTCATGTGATTCAATTGATATTTCATCATCGTCGCAGATTTCATAAATTGGGCGAAGAATAATTGAGTTCCGGTCTGACCGTGAAGATGATCTGCTGCCGGAGCGCTTTTGGCGTATCTTTCATGAATTACGGATATCGACCCGCTTAAGTATTCGCTTCTCTTCGAGAGATTTTTGAATCCGGCTCGTGTATCGATGCCCGATATAGATGTCGATTTTTCTGATGAGTGAAGGTGAAAAGTACTTGAATATGTACGAAATAAATACTGACATGATCACGTTGCTCAAATCTGCACATTCGGTACGATGGCGGCAAGAGCAGCAGTAAAAGATATCTGAAAGGCATTTTGAGTTCCTTTCTCTGAGATGAACAATGTTGCGAAGCTGATACCTTCAAAGCCATGAATTAAAATCAAAGACGCTCTTGAAGAAAGTACTGAGTTCAAGGCGCTTTATATGTCTAGTGAAAAATACAAGAAGATAATCGATAATGCAATGAGGCTGGAGGGTTCTGTCAGGCAGCTCTGAGTCCATGCTTGTGCCGTAATCATCGCGCCTGAGAAAATGACGAATTTCTGCTCGCTGCAGCATCCGCCTAAAGATGATACCGTTACCGTGACCCAGCTATCGCAATATCCGCTCGAAGACCTCTGACTTCTTAAGATGGACTTCTTGTGACTGAGGAATCTCACGATCATCGATAGATGCCTGAAAATCATCAAAAGACAGCATGACACAGATATAAATCTGCTCAAAATCAATTATGAAGATAAGAAGGTTTTTAAGATATTCGCGGAGTGAGATACGACATGAGTATTCCAATTTGAGTCGTCTTGAATGAGAAAGTACCTGAAAGAACTGAAGCCCAACGCATTTGAAGATATCATTGTTATGGTATCATTATACCGTCCCGGACCGCTTGCTTATATCCCGACCTATATCAACAGGAAGCACTGAAAGGAAAAAGTAAAATATCCGCATACTTCGCTTGAGGTCATCCTAAAACCGACACAGTGAATCGCAGTCTATCAGGAGCAGATAATGCAGCTTGTTCAGGCATTTGCATGATTCTCCCTATGAGAAGCGGATATCCTGAGGCGTGCGATCGGTAAGAAAAAGGTTGACCTGCTTATGGAGCAGAAAGAAAAATTCATCCAAGCCGCCATCACTGAATGACACCCTAAAGAATTGGCGAAATATATATTCGAGGACATCATCGAGCCGTTTGCCGGTTACTGATTCAATAAGTCGCATGCCGCATGTTATTCTATGATCGCATACCAGACAGCGTATCTGAAAGCTTACTTCCCTACCGAATTCATGACTGCGCTCATGGTATCGGATGAAGAAGATATCGACAGGATAACGCTCGAAATCGATGAGTGCAAGGCAAAGAAGATAAATGTACTTGCTCCGGATATCAATGAATCGATGAAGCATTTCACATATATAGACAATGATAACATCCGTTTCGGGCTTAAGGCCATCAAGTGACTCGGAAGCTGACCGATAGACACAATAAGGTCATGAAGGGAAAATTGAAAATACACCGATATAGTCGATCTCATAAATAAGACCTCATGAGATGTCATCAATAAGAAATCCCTGGAGGCGCTTATACTTTCCGGTGCCTTGGATGCATTCTGAGAGCGTTCTTCCTTGCTTGCTTCGATAGGCAAGATCACGAGCTTCCTCAAGGAGCACCAAAAAAAGCAAGAGACAAATCAGATATGATTATTCGATCTATGAGGATGAAATCATGATGACCATAGATTTTCGCTTGAAAGGGCAAATCCCATGACTTACGAAGAAAAAATACGCTGAGAACGCGAAGTTATCTGATATTCAGTAACTTGACATGGTCTTGACGGACTCAAAAAATATCTTAATCAAAAATCAAGCGGACTTGAACATGTGATAGAATTCAAGAAAAAAATGAAAGAACAGGCGCTCTTGATTACTGAGATCGAGGCAGATCCGATATGAATCATTTCTGATGATCCGGAGAGCATATGAGAGTCAGATGCCTTTCATGAAGTCGTGAAATCTGAAGATATCCCGTTGCCTCCAGAAGAAATTGAAGCCCCAAAGCCAAAAGCTGAAGTGAAATGAAAATACGAAAGGAAACAGGATCCTAAAGTCAAATTCTTCTGACTTGTCACGAGCATCCGAAAAATCCAGACAAAAACATGAAAACTCATGATGACTGCAAACTGCGATTCTACTTTCTTTAAGTTTGTCATCACTGTGTTCCCTAAGGATTATGACAAATTCTCAAATCTCATCCAACAAGACTCAATTGTCATGGTGGAATGAAGCATACGGTTCAATGAGCAGATGGAAGAGATAGCTGTCATGCCAAACTCTATCCGATCAACAACTATAACCACGCTCAGGAATCAGGCTCAGGAAATATGAACCTTCAATGAGGATGATATAATCAATTATCTTGATGAAGGCGAAGATATCATCACGGCCGTCAAGAAAACAGAGGAAAAACAAGAAGAGAAAATCACAAAGTCGAATATCAGCAAATATTCGATAAAGGTACCGACTGACTGAACGAAAGACGACTTATTGAATCTGAAGGAAATGCTCCTATCGGAACAAAGCTGAGATATTAAGATATTCCTAGATATAAGATGACAGGAAGTCGATACAAAAATCTCGCTTTCCGATGTGAACTGAATCAAAAAATGGATTAAAGAAAATTGGTAAGATATAAATAAAAGTTATGTCACTAGAAAGACAATCACCAAAATCAATCGAAGAAGCTGAGGCAACACACTTTGCAAGATATGAATTCGCAAAAGATTTCATCAAAAAAGAAGACCTTATACTTGATTGCCCTTGCGGAAGCTGATATTGAACGTTCGCATTGAGCATAGGATGATGAAAATGCATCGGAATAGACAATTCTTCCATTGCCATAGAGCATGCGAATGCTTTTTTTAAAAATGAGAAAACCGAATATGTGATTTGAGATATGGAAGCTCTAGGCTTATTTTTAAATGTGAAATTCAATCTTATTGTGAGTTTTGAGTGAATTGAGCATATTAATAAGCAAGAGCAATTTCTCGATGAAGCCAAAGAATTGCTAAGCGATGATTGAATATTTTTGATTTCAACACCAAGAAAACCTCATTGAAATATATTTCACATTAAAGAGCTGGAGTTAGGCCAATTCATAGATATGCTTGAAGAAAGGTTTGCAATAAAGTGAATTTACACCCAAATCTATACTGAAATAGCTAAATATGATGATAAAAGAGATTATTGAGAATATAAGAAATTGAATTATATTGCCATATGCACAAAAAAATAAATAAAATAATTTTTGTTTCCAGCTTTTGCCAGCGTAAAACAGAATTTTATTAAATTTATAAAAAAATTTGCAAATGCATTTTTTTTCATATAATAAGCCCACTAAATGATTTGGCGGGGTAGCTCAGTGGTAGAGCAGAGGCCTGAAAAGCCTTGTGTCGAGAGTTCAATTCTCTCCCTTGCCACCAATTGTAAAAAATAATAAAAACTTCATTATCTGATAATGAAGTTTTTATTTTGTCTATATAAATAACTTGATTATTTTGCTTTTCTTAATATATTTGAAACCACATAATGGATAAGTCTTGACATTTTCGACAAATAAATTATAATCCAACTATTTTTAATTAGTAATTATCTTTATCATGTCAAATACTGGTCACTTAACTCATCAGGCAATAACTCCAGCCGCTGCTGAATCAACGGATTGCGCGCAATTTCCTAGCATAGGCCCAAATGTGGAATCTATTTTAGAAAATAACAAAAGTTTTATGAACTTACTAGAAAATGATAAGAAATGGCTAGAATATGTAAGCGAAAAGCTCAAGGATGAAAGTCTGAGTTTGACAGAAAGAGCATATTTTTCTAGGATACTCAGGGTATATGACATGCCGAATTTGACTCTGGTTGAAAATCATCCGATTAAAATGCTTATAGACAGCATTATCGGTTCTCCTTTTTATGAATCATTCGATAAGGTGGACACTCCTCAGATTGTTGCTGAATTCGAGACATTCGATCTCTTTAACTTTCCTGTAGATCACGTAGCTAGAAGACCTTCTGACAGCTATTTCATTAGCAAATCTGATAATAGGGCTGAGAGTATCCTTCTCAGACCGCATACTTCAGTGATGTGGTATCATTATCTCGTAAAATGAGGATGAATTGAAAAACTTGAAAAAGAGTGAGAAGTAAAAGCTCTTTCATGGTGAAAAGTGTACAGGGTTGATGAGCTAGATAAGACTCATCATGAATGTTTTCACCAGATTGACTGACTTAGGATAACATCAAAAGAAAAAGAAATCATAAACCAAGATACTCTTAAGGAAGTCCTATGAAATACTATAAAGGCTCTATTCTGAGATGATATGGAATACAGATTCAATGAAGATTCATTCCCATATACGACAGATAGCCTCGAAATTGAAGTTATGTATAAATGAAAATGGCTTGAAGTTACTTGAGCTTGAGTAGTCCATCCGACAGTCCTAGAGAAATTATGACTTGATCCGGAGAAATATAACGGTTGGGCTTTTGGATTCTGAATCGAAAGGCTGGTCATGGCGCTTAAGCAGATACCTGATATCAGGATATTCTGGAGCCAAGATAAGAGAATCACAAAACAATGGTGAAGTTTTGATCAATATAAAGAAGTCAGCTCCTTTCCACCTGTATACAAGGATATATCAATGGTTGTACCGAAAGAAAAATTCGTGAAAGATCTCGAGGAAGAAAAGAAATCATGAGAGCTTGAACTTACTAAAAATACAGAATCCGACTTCTTTGCAATAACCTGAGTCATAAGGGATGTCTGAGGAGATTTGATCGAAGAGGTGAAAATTACAGATATATATGAAAATGACAAGAAATTCTGAGAAACAAACAAATCTCTAACGTTAAAGATAGTTTTCAGATCGATAGAGAGGACTCTGACTAACGAAGAGATAAATGTCATGTACTTTGAAATAAGGGACAGGATAGAGAAGAATCTAGGTTATGAGTTGAGATAATCAATTATAGTTTCAATAGAAACATTTTATTCTTAATATTTTTTTTATGAAGAAAGATACACAAGCATCAAAAGTATCTAGTGCAGACAGCAAGAATAAAGTTAAAGAGAGTGTTGTTAAAGAATATTATGAAGCAGAATCTTGGCAATTTTCATGATGTTGAGATTAAAAAATGAGAGAGATTTATCTCTCTCATTTTTTTTATTGTTAAACAATGTTCGATAATGGTTGATGCAAAATTTATCATAAATGAATCTTGACTGGAATATTTCAAGGAGAAATTATTGATTTGAGCTGATTCCCGCATTATCATGAAAGACGCAAGAGAATTTAAAAAAGAACTTGAAAAGGTTTGGAAGAAAGGATATAGTCTGGTGAACAGAATTTTTGAAAGTTTTTTCGAAACAGATATTTGAATTACGATTTCAGTTGAAGTGTATCCCCAATATTTCAATCTATGAGCCATAAATATCGACAGATGATTGATCATAATATGACAGCCAGCACGCGAACCTGATTATTATCTTGGTGTACTGGGTCATGAGATGGCCCATTATCTCATTGCACACAAAAAAATCGGCAGGCTTACAGAAGAGATAATTTGTTTCATGCTTGAAAAAAAAATAATTGAAGCAATCTGCAATGAGGAACATGTTTTTGATTATAAAGAAAATATTGATGATTTTCACCTTAGGGCAATCAGATATGCAGAGTCGCTATATGCTGAATTCAATGATTTTTATGAAAAAAAGGATTTAATATGATTGTCTGAATTTATTGACAATACTACAGATGACGAGGATAAATCGATAGTCATTCCGAAAAATATTACTTCATACCTTAAAACCTTAAATGCTTAAATTCTATTACATCAATGAGCTCCTGATCAGAAAAGAGCATTTCTGAATTCTTATCCTATCGCTTGATGGACGTAGATTTGTCATCGACATTAAGTATTTCAAACTGCTCAAGAGGCTAAATTGAAATGATGAATCTGGTTTAATGGGTTTATTTCCTGAATTCGATAAAGATGGAATAATAGAGCTCACTGATTCGCTCATAGATAAATGAATACTGATAAAAAGTGATGTAAAGCTAGAAACTAATGTGAAATTCATTGAAAATCAGTTAATTTCAGAAGATTCTTTGTCTTTTCCTAGAACTGTTTATTGGGAAACTTCTTGAATATGCAATTTCAAATGCTTGCATTGCTATTCGCAATTGCACAATAATTCATGCCGATGACTTGATCTGGATTCGATAAAGAAACTTATTGATGAAATGGCCTGATGTTGAGTTGAATTCTTTAATGTCTGAGGCTGAGAACCTCTCCTGTATGAGCATATCTTTGATGTGATAAAATATTGCAAACAAGTCTGATTGACCATTGAGATGACAAGCAACTGATCTCTTCTTCATGATGAGAATATTTCAAGATTAAAAGAATCTGGCCTTAAATTCATCCAGATAAGCATAGATTGATCAAATGAAGAAACATTCGAAAAAATCAGAATATGATGAAATTTCAATCAGGTTACGGAATCAGTAAGGAAATTAGTTAAAGCATGATTTACTGTCTCTATAAATACCGTCTTGACTAAGCTCAATCATCTTGAGATTCTTGATATTATAAAATTATCTCAGGAATTAGGAGCATCATTCTACAAGGTGTCCCCTCTTATGGAAACCTGAAGATGAAAGACAAATAAGAATAGCCTAAAGCTCACCAAATCAGAATTGAGAGGTGTTTATTCAAAGATACTCAAGCATCAAATCAATTATAAGAAGGGAGATATGAAGGTGATTTTTAATATCAATCTGATAAAGCCTACAATAAAAAATATCTTCTGGATGAAGAAATGACATTACTGATGTCCAGCATGAAGAACCACGTGCGGAATCGATTCATATGGTAATGTATACCCATGTTCATATATGCATGACGATGCGCTTTCATGCGGAAACATCAAAAAGAACACTTTAAAACAAATCTGGACAGCATCTCACGTCCTGAAAGAGCTTAGGAGCGTGACTGATCTTGAATGAAAATGCAAAGATTGCAGATATCTTGACATATGTTCCGGATGATGCAGGGCCTCTGCATTTTTGAAGCATTGAAACCTGAATCAATCAGACCCCTTATGCGTAGTAAAATAATTTTTGAGCATGCACTACAAAATCAAAGATGACATAATTTGGAGGAATGAGCTCGATAGTTTCATGTTCCTACATCCGGAGACAAAAAAGCTCTTGTTTTTTCCGAGAAAAATCAGCGAAAATATCTCCCAGTGTTGAATTATAAAAGAATCTTTTTGAATGAATGAGGATTTTATAAAATACATGATTTGAGAGAATCTTGCAATCGAAGAGCATTTAGCATTGCCGGAATGAATCATTTTTTGAGCCAAATCAAGCATCTCGTGACCTCTGAATGCAACTCTGCAGATAACAAATGTCTGCAATCTGCGCTGTATGCATTGCCACAGAAAAGAAAAATGAAACATCCAAATGGATTTGGATGCCTTATACCGATTGATCGATGGACTCAGGGATATGCGAGTATTCAATCTGAATATCTCCTGATGAGAGCCAATTATGTATCCCCACTTGTTTGAGGTAATCGGATATTGATTCAAGAAATGATTGAAGGTCACGATGTCATCGAATCTTATCCTTATGAATGAGAAGATAGCAAAGAGATTGGCGGAATTATGACTCAAGAACATGCATATTTCACTTGATTCCTGCATCCCAGAAGCCCATGATGCCATACGTGCGCTCAGATGATCATTTGGTAAAATGACCGATAACCTGAAATTTCTTAAGGATAATTTAATAGAATTCACTTTTGTTACAACTCTGGTCAATCAGGGAATTCAAGAATATTCAGATACGATAGATTTTGCATTTAATGCATGAGCCTCGGCGCATAAGACAAATCTCCTGGTTCCTCAGTGAGAATGAAAATCACTTGAGGTCTGATATTACAATGATAAATCAGTATTTGAAGAGATTGTAAAAGTATTCAAATCAAAAAGAAAAGAATACGCATGAAGAATGAATGTATTGTGAGAAACGATGTTTCAGGTTTGCATGGCAAATGACTCTGACAATGAAGAATCAAAGCCGGATATCCTAAAATATTCATGCCCTGCTTGAGTCAACACCATCTGCTTCACTGAAATATGAGAAGTGCTTCCCTGCCCTTTTTTCTCTGAAAACTCTGTAGATAACATATTTGAGAGGCCAATCAGTGAAATCTGGGATAATAACCCGATTTTAAAAAAAATGAGGGAAAACAGAAATGACAACTGATGCAAAGCTAGGGCATATTCCGAATCATGAGATATGCATTCAAAAGATCCTTATAGCATTTAAACATTGTTCTTATGGAAGATAACAAGCTCAAAAATTGAATCAAGCTCATCAGGAGCTCTTCGATGAAGTGCCTGCTCAACAGGGGTATCAAAAATGATCATTTCAATCCGCCGACAGATGAGCCGTGAATCCTATATGAGAGAAACGAGAATGAATGAATGATTTATGCGATGGATGATTTTTCAATTGTCAAAATTCCGAAATCAGAGAACATGAAATACAATGATGCTATCAGGTTCAAATCTCCCATAATCGTGAGATGGGATATTACTTATAAATGCAACTACAAGTGCCTTCATTGCTACTCTGAATGTTCCCCTGAGCATGAGCATTGACTGCCGACTGAAAAAGTCAAAGAACTCCTGGATTTGTTCGATGAGCAAAAAGTGCAATTTGTGCAAATCCTCTGATGAGAACCGATGATGAGAAAAGATATTTTTGAAATTATCTCTTATGCAGCGACAAAAAAATTCATATTCTGCATCAACTCAAATTGATTTCTGCTTAATGCTAACAATATAAGAAAGTTGTCGGAAATAGGGCTTAAATTCATCCAGATAAGCTTGCACTGATTAGAGAAAGAGCATAATTTCCTAGCAAACAACGACTCATTCGACAGGGTCTCTCAAAATATCAGATTGCTAGTTGAAAGCTGAATCAATGTGAGCGTCTCATGAGTGATTTCTGACATAAATTCAAAAACAACTATTGATTACCTTGATTACCTGGTATCCATCTGAGTTAAGAATATCCAGCTTCTGACTCCTTTAGATGAATGAAGATCAAAAAAATCTTCGGTCTCCCTGGATGAAAAAGATTTCAAAATTCTAAAAGAAAGACTGCTTGCATACAAGAATGAGAATACGCACATAAATATAGACCTGCCTTGATTCGATATCGATCTCATAGATTGATTGGCGGTCAGATATGAAAATGATAAAAATTTTGAATTCCTATTCTGATGCATCTGATGAGTTTCAGGCATAAGAGTGGATCCGCTATGAAGAGCGTGCATTTGTGTCTGAAGAGTATGAAACCCGATTTGAAGCTTGTTTGAAGAGCCGATCGAGGATATCATGCGGAAAATGCATAACTGGAGAATTGAGAATGTGCCTACAATGTGCAGGTGATGCGAACATTATCTGCAAGATTGCCAAGGAGCGTGTTACCTGAGATTTTAGGCCTTTGATACCAGATGGTTTCATAGAACCAGATAATCAATATTCGTTCACAAGAAGCATCTGATAGCGTCTTCCGGGGTCTCGACAATGGGTTCGTCCTTATTGAATGATGTGTTCACAACCATGGGAATTCAGGTGACTTTATAGAATTCATCAATAAGTTCATGGTACTTTTTATTCTGGGTTTTACTCACGGTTTGAATCCTGGATGTTCAATCAACATGGACTATCGCTGGGATGAGAGTTTTTTTGTCTTCCTTAACATTTGCGGTGTAGAGCATGAACGGGCTATTTCCGATATCGAAATACTCCAAAGAATATTCCTCGAGCACACTGGGCGCAAAAGGCCTGAAAGATTCTCTTTTCTTGACCTTCAGATTCAGAATATCTTTCATTTCTGCATTTCTGGGATCTCAGATGATACTCCTGTTTCATAGTGCTCTCGGTCAAAGCTCGCTAGATCACTGGAACCATCATATGATATTTCATTCAGCTATTAAGTTTGCGGTCACTTTGCAGATTTCGGACTCATGAGCTGCTTTTAGTCTTGGATATTTTTTCAGGGCTTTTAAGATTTCAGCATCAGAGTACTTCTTTCATAGATAATCGCTGTACTCGAATTTGGCCTTCTCCTTCTTGAGCACATTCAGATACCCATAAAATGCGCATCAAACACTGATTCAGGCATCAGATGCGGCAGGAGCTATGAATATTCTCTTAAATCAAGAATCCTGCTTTATGAGATTGTTGGATGAGCAATTCAGCGATACTCATCAGCTATAGCAAAGATTTTCAGAATCTGAATTGGACTTGATCCATTTTGCAAGATAAAGTATTCATTTTTCAAGCTCATTCTGGGTCTTGTGAGCAATGTTTGAATATTCTTCCCAATTCTCTTCAAGCTGTTTGCCGTCAAAATTCGGATTTTTATATTTTTTCGTCCAATCATTCTGGTATAATATTTCTCAAGAATCTGAAAAACTGAGAAAATCGTTTTCTTCTATTGATTTTCAATATGGTGCTAGCCCCATTAGCTTTCATGCATCGAATCTTGATTTGAAGGCATATGATGAAACCTTTTCATACATATGTCATAATCAGCATATTGAAATGAAACTCTTGTGAACTTTTCAGAGATTTTTCCTCAATACCTTAAATCAGTTCTCGCTGAACTGATAGAATGATTCCCTCTCGATAAAAGAAGATTCGCTGTTTTCCGGAAATATTTTTGCCTCTGATATATCTTCGGTGAGATCTTCCTTATAATTTCATTGTCAATCTATGATCATCACAGTGCTCTCACTGAAGGGGCTAGCTCAGAATACTCAGTATGCATGAGCAAGATGGTGTGAGATCTGCATTATCTTTTCTTTTCCGACATTATCCAAGAGCCTTTCGACCGTGTATCATAAGATATTATCCTTATCCTTGCAATACATCAAGCTCGGACTATTTTCTACGAATAAATCAATATCTTCTAGCTTTATCTGTGCTTCATTCAGGCAATAATTTATGCATTCATCTAAATTGATATCTACTATCGATCAGTCATGCTTGATTCTTGATAGACGCTCTTTCTGGATTGAAACAATAGGGATTCCATCCTTGATCAACGCCACAGAAGCGTCATGGGAATAGCATAGTCACATTACATAGACAGGTTTTTCCATTTTAGATTATTTAATTATAAATTTTGATTTCGATTCCGTAAGATTGATGCATCAATTCTCAGTGATTAGGTAATTATCTTCTAGCCTTATTCATCATTCCTTGATTTTATATGCACCGGGCTCTATCGCTATGACCATTCATTTTTCAAGTTCCACATGTGCTTTCCCGTTCACTACCGGCAATTCATGCATATCTCTTCAGATTCAATGTCATATAGAATGATTAATCTGAAATCAGATATGATTAAGCGGTTTTTCATAATTCTTGCTTAGGACTATGTCAATTCATAGACTATGTAATCTGCCCTCGAATAATCAATTCAGCTGTGCGATATTCATTCATGGCTTCATCATTGAGCAAAATTCTTTCTTCATTCCGGAGATTTGCTCATGGAGAAAGATGAATTCCTTATTCTTCGGGATTCATTTGCAATACGTCCTTGTGACATCTGTAAAATATCAGCTAAAGGTGTCTTTGAAAGTCAAATCGATAATTATGGGTTCAAACGCATATAAAGTGTGATTTTTCATGAAATGAGCATGAAATCATTTGCTTCAGCATGCAATTATCGGCATTTCACAAACACATCATTTTTCAGCTAAGAATGAGCATATCCTAGTTCTTAGTTTATCAGAGGTGAGAGGGGTATCATCGGTATAAATCTTATTTTTAGTGCCTATTCGGGAAGATTCCAGGAGTTTCTCGATGAATCTGAAACAATCTTTGGCCAGATTTCAGTTCCGTTTCATGATTTTGATTTCACCTTTATCCTTTATGACATTGAATTTTATGAAATCGGCATCTTTGACCTGAGCTTCGATTTTTGCCCTGATGAGCGATTCATATAATCTTAGCGGAGCAGATGACGGGATAATTATATTTTGCGATCTATCCTTGATCCATGATACAACTGCAGCATTCATATCAGTTTCACCTTTATGGATCTCAGAAATATTCCTAACATTTTTCAGTCTTGAATACTGCTTGAAATATGAATATTCGAATTCAGGAACATATATTGATTCTTCTCACTTATGACAGAAGTATATCAGATTAGAGGGTGAATCTATTCCTGTTTTCTTGTACAGGAAAGAAGAGGAAAGCGTATTTCCTGCATACAGATATGTTTTTTCGTAATCCATAAATTTATTCTTCAATATATATTTTCTTTGCCATCCTTATATATGATCACTCGTTTATCCAAATAGGATAAAAATTTTCAGGTGCAATAATTTTTTCGGATTCCGCTGATATTCAAATCAAATCTCATTTTCGTATCAACTTAAAATCATTGATATTTTTGTCTAATTCGGATAAGAGATTTTTTTTGATTACCTGGTAAATAAGGAATATGCTTAAGTCATGCTTTATCGGAGGGACGATGTTCGTGATGATTCAGAAATGCCCCAGGATTTTAAGCATGAGATCGAATGCATTTTTGACTGTTGATTCTTCACCCTCGGCTCATACCTCAAATCATATTCAATTAGTGGCATATTTTATAAGGGAATCCTTATCGGAAAATACAGCGTTCGATATTCATATTCATTCAATGATCGCCCTCACCTCATCATTATATATCGATATTATGGAATAAGGCTCCTCAATATGAAAATCAGTCGTATGGAAATCAAAATTATACTTTGATTCAGGCAATATCAACTTTAGCTTTTGTGCTATTCTAGATTCATGAGCCTCACTAGATTCGTCCGAAAAACAATTATTCAGATCTTTATCAATGAATCTTCTGTTTTCTGAGATAGCCTCACCATTCGCAAAGATTATCCTGAATGGCTCCAGTATTTTCTTATCTGCCAGGAATTCTCTAAAAGCTGCAATCGCTTTTATCGGAGCCTTCTCATCTCAATGAACCCCAACTATGAAAGTCAGAAAAGGAGCTTGATCTGGATCTCAGAATTTCAAGATTTCAATATTTTCACTTCTATTTTCTTTTGCTTGCATAGAATTTGTATAATCTATTAAACAGTCTCGGATTATCTATGTATATGGATTCTGCATTATCGGATTTCAGCACGCCCAAGTATATCTTTTCTATCCATTTTTTTGGCTTAAGAATAGAGTGGGAATCGATTCATTCCAATATATCCTTTTTCTTTATTTCCTTTAATATTTTTTCAAAATTATCCACAAACGCACTTTCTGAAAATTTCTTCTTAACTTTCTTTAGTGACCTTTCTGATATTTTCTGATATCTTTTTTTATCTGTACTAATGTCATCAATGAAATTCCGGACCCCTTCATAGTCCAGTTTTATGTCGAATCAATCGGATAACTCAGATTTAGCGCAATATCCGGCTCATGAATTTATATCTTTCAATCATCACCAATCTGATGTGACAACCGGAATTCATAAAGCCATTGATTCAATTGCTGAAATTCAAAAATCCTCTTCTTTATTTACTGAGAGGTTGATATTCAGATATGATGCTGAGATTAATTCTCTTAAATCCCGCCTTTCTAATGATCAGAGGAAATATGCATTCTTTATCCTGTTATCATTGATATGCTTACTCAATTTATCTGCGTAATCAACGCTATCATATCTGCTTTTTCAGAATCAGAATGTCCTCAATTCAGAATTGCTTCAGGCAAATGCTATAGAAAAATCGCTTGATTGTAGCGAATCGAATACATCGAGGATTCAGATGATATTTTTCTCTTCACAAATCCTTCAATGATATAAAAGTAGCTGCTTGTCGGTTGGCAGTCAATACTTGGTCTTGATGGCTTCTTTGTCTACGGAAGTGCTATCTTCCGAAAAAGTTGTAAAATAAGGGAGCAGCACAGTTTTAAGGCTCTTTCAATATACGTGATTAAATTTTGACCTTGCAGATTTGCTCGCGAATGCAATAACGTCATTCGGTCAGAAAAATGCCCTATTTCTGTATAAATTGATTCAAGCTCAGTGATCCATCCATGCGTGTCATAGGAAAACTGTAACCTTATTGTTATCTTTTTGATAATTCATGCACTTGCTGGACAGGTTGAAGACTATGTCGGATTCTCGATATATCTTGCTGATCTCATTCAAATCGATTTTCTCATCTTGCTGAAAATATTCTACTGCATCATATTTTGACTTGATTGCTGAAATTATGCTTTCAGTCAAATTCTGTAGGCTCCAATAAGATTCAAGTTTACTGATTATTCAAATTTTCATGAAATCTATTGGAATTTAGAATATATAGCCAATTGTTGTTCATTCAGTCCTATATCTTCTAATTTCAGCGACAACTTATTTAAGATATTCTCTATGATTTCTTTATCGATATCTGCATCTAGTATCTTTTGTGCATTTTCTCTTGAGTTCTCTTTAAAGTTTATGAGCATCGATTCTTCACAATCGTAATGCGTGTATCCGAAATACTTCCGCGAAAGAACAACTTGCAGAAAATTCAATACGCAATTCGTAGATTCTTTCGGGTAACTTACTTTCGGCATCACCCATCAGAGATCTCTAGTTATGATCTCAGTATAAGCTTTTGTATCTCGGAGTTCATGTATCCAAGGTGAAACAGTTTGAATACCATATTTTTTAAGAAGTTTTTCATTTTCTTGTTCTTCAATTCAGATATTCTTCAGAAAAGGATATTTTTGGAGCAATTCCCTGATTTTGACTTTTGGGATATTCCAAAGCGGGAACCTGCTAGGCTCTCTATCCGATTGTCACTTGTTCCATCAAGTAACAATATATGGAATCTTATCCGATTTAGCTTTTTTTATTGCCCTATTGATCATTATAGGAGCACAGAATCTGCAAATGCTTGAAGGGATTTTTTCCATCAGTATGACCTTAAGCACTTTTAAGATATATCAAGGCTTATCTAGCATCCAGTCGATTTCCAGTTTTTCGACTGCTTTCCTTATATTTTCAAGAGCTTCTTCTGATTCAAATCAGTTATCGAACGTATAAGCGAGAATTCTGAGATCCGTATCTTTTTTTATCTTATAAAGGGTCATTATGGAGTCTTTTCATCAGCTTACCAGAACAATGCAATCATATATTCCTTTTCATGGGCTTCTTTTGATGTTATCCAAGAATTTGCCCTCAACTGCCTTAAGTCTTGAAAATAGTCTTTCCTTATGGTTCTCGAAATCAATGCAAAAGCTGCATTTTCAATTTTCAGAATCGACAAAGGGAGAATTTATATTCCTTACACAGTGATTGCATAATTTAACTCCTTCCACCATATTGATGTGAATTTAGCATTAAACTTAATTTTCCTAATATTAGCCTATTCTACGAATAATTCAAATGCAATTTCATAATACCATATGAAAAATTTCCATACATTTGCAATTGCTTAGTTAGCTTGAATATTTGGCGGATTGGCTGTTACTCTGCAGAAAAGCAATATAACAGTCAGTTACCTCAGGTGCTCTTTAAGTCATTTTGACTGCATCCCCCGTCGGGTCATCTGGAAAGATGCGATGAATTCCATGACTTTGCTTCTGCTGATTCGTTGGTTCCAATTCTATCAGAATGTCATACCATCGCGCTACCAGAGCTGCTAGAAGTCCAATTGCTGCATGTTCTGTCTTCGCTTATTGCAAAGGCTGTTCAATCTGGCTGCGATCCGGTCAATATGTCATGCATATTAGGAGTATCTCCTCGTCAGTTGACTATTTCACCCTTTTCTGTCAATGCTGTCTGCTTATTCAGATTACTGGTGTCACTATGGAGCTCTGCAACATTATTTGCAATCACGACTCATTTTGCATTGACCCAAGGTCAATTTCAGATCCTATCTCGCGCATTCTCAGCTCCTGTGCCCTGTGTGCTCAGATATGCTCTCCATGTTCTACTAGAGGCATTTACACTCTCTGCTAGTTTAGAACACTGCATGTCTGCTCATTTCAGGCCTCATAGATCTCAACCATTTCAAATGCTCTCGCTTGTAACGAAGAAGCTCAAATCGTTTTGCCGAGTTTCAGTATCTTCTTGATTTGTTCAGGTATTATCCTGGGGAGCCTGAACTGGTGCATTGTCTCTTGTACAACTAGCGAATGCCATAATTGCCAAAAAAGACAATAATCATATCAGCACCCTGAAATGTCGCTTTCCGTTGCGTTCATCATTTTCGATGACATCTTTTTCATCTGTTGCCATATTCAAGAAATTAATTTTAAATTCGAACTTTTGATTCATCAGATCTTGTGATAGATGAAACCCATAATTATATCAAAGTTCAGTCTAAAATCAAATCTTGATTTTATTTTTGAGTAAGTATTTCAATCGATTTCCCTCATAAAAAGCA
>AMFJ01000499.1_pt1 | contig 23374 bp, 24 predicted proteins | sample 427208 | NCBI WGS metagenome assembly AMFJ01 (sample SAMN02954298, study PRJNA114691) | groundwater metagenome | biome: aquatic; feature: subsurface aquifer; material: sediment; isolation source: subsurface aquifer sediment | place: USA: Rifle, CO | collected 2008-08 | reverse complement strand
CCCCCGACTTCGGGGGCTTTTCTTTCTTTGTGGTCGTATGCACATAAAGTACATCTGCATAGATCCTGCCGACGAATGCCGGCTTTTTCCCCTAATGGGGATTTGGGTTGGGCTAGGAGGGCCCCGGCACCAGGGAGGTTGCAAAAACCGAAGTCTCGGCAACAATCGTGTGGCAGATGAATTTTCGCTCTGCCTTCTTGAAGCAATATTGCACTTCAAGATTATGTTTTTTGCTATACCACGTTTTTACACTCTTATCGAATTTTGTATGGACAGTCATTTTTATTTTTTTCTTTATATCTAAATGCACTTTTTAGTCAAATAATAAAATGCTATTCCTTTAAATTGATGGATAATTGATCTCATGGCATGCATCACTATTTGGATTTCCCCCGGATGCAATTTTTTAATTCTAGCAATGAATATGTTGACAAATAAAAATATTTAATTATATATTTAAGACTTTAACAAAATAATAAAATGTTTCTCAAGAAAAATACTACATCCCAAAAATGCGTGGAACAGAAAGAAGGAGTATTATCTTCATCAGATAGGCAAATAGATATTATTTTTGCTGATGTATTCATAGCTTTTACGACTCAAGTCTTTTTGCTTCGAAAGCAAGATGCCCTATATGATACTGAACTTACAAAGAAAATATTGGAGGATGAGATAAAAGGGGATGAGTTAAACTCCTTAGAAAGAAAAATATACAGAAGAGAGCTTAGGCAAATTGACAAGGGCAAATGAATCACTAAATTCAGGAGCTTTTGTGATGCTATTGATTCTATGAAAGAAAAATTCATCATTTCTGCAAATAAGATTAAGGAATCATGAGAGCACGATATGCTCGATAAGATAATCAAACTTGCAGTCGAAAATCATGATACCATCTGAAATCTGGCAATTAAGAGCATTTTACCTGAAAATAATTTTAACTTTATGGACTGAATCAATTGCATAAAAGCAACATATGAATTTTTGAAATGATGATTCGATATGATTGATAGCCGAAAGAAGACTGTCAGATCAAGAATTTCTGAAATAATATTGGGAGAATGAGGAAATTATGCAGATTCCAAAAGGAATAATATCTTTATGTGACTTGAAATGGCTTTGGTTTATCTTGATGATATCGGAAGAAAGAAAGATATAAAAATATGAGAATTGGTCCAGGCTATTACTGAACTCAGAGAAGAGATAAGATTATTGAGCCTGAAAAATCGTGAGGCTGAGGCAGTGCAGAAATGAAATGAGAAAATTACAGAAAACCTTAAATTGCAGATAACAAGCAAGACTTCCGCATTGGTTCAGGCTAACGCTAATGTTTTAAAAACACAAAAAGAGAATGGCGAACTTAGGTCTAGATTAGGCGAACAAGACAAGGAATTGGAAGAGCTGAGAAAACTGAAAATGAAGATAGACAGTTGAAATCTATGTTCTTCCGATTGAACTTTTTGGCAGGAAATTGCAATTGATTTGGAACTGCAGAATGAAGCACTGACTTCCCAGGTTGATTCACTTCAGACAAGATCGGTTATAGAGAATCAAAAAATGACAAGTCTTGAAAGAACGCTGGAAGATATATATAAAAATCATTTGGATAGGGCCACAGCATGCAGAATAAGATGCGAACAGGATCTGTCTTGATGTAGTACGGATGACATGATCTGATATATAACATATTGAAACTGTCCAATGGATATAAAACAGGGTTGTGCGGAAGAGGTAATGAAATTCCTTGATTTTTTTCTTGAAAGCACCTCAAAATGAGCCTCCTCATGAATGAATGTGCAATCCGCTTCTATGAGATGAAAATGAAACTGAAAATATGCGAATAATTTTGTGAATCCGATAATCAATTTTTTGCGCGAATACTACAAAAAATGAACTCAGGTATTTCTGGAAAAAGTTACAAATATTGAATGGAAAAAGTTACTTGAGGAATACAAAGGATGAGATATAACTAATCAGTCAAGCAAGAAAAATATGATCATATCGGATGTTTATAATAATATCAAGGATGACGAAGCCGCTAACAAATCTTTATTTGAAGCGTTAAGTATTTTGCCTGACATATTGGAAAGAATCGAAAAATGAAATACTGATCTGACTTCATTGAGCAATAACATAAAAGAAGCCATTTCGGCTTCAAGTCTTTCAAAGAAATTATCTCAATTATTAAAAGATGTAATAAGAGTTTAGTTTTTAAAAGAAAAAGTCCGAACATAAAAGGCATTTTATATCTAAAATTTACCTATGTATCGGACTTATTTCGGGTCTCATGAGTTAACTATCCACTCTAGAGTTATCTACCACACTTTGGAAATTTTTTGAAAAGAGTATACCGGCTCTTTTATGAACTACGCATACAACTGTTGCGATAGTATCACAGATTTTTTATTTGTACACTAATTTTTATTTGTGTTTTGGTGGTTTTGATATGTGGCTGGTGAGATAGTTCACCGTATCAAGCAGTAGACAAATATATTAAAACATATAAGTTTATTAATGTCAAATATTTGAGTCACTTTTCTGCTAAAGTTAGAATTTAGTTCTTAGAGCTTAGTTTTTAGAAATTAGGAGTTGCATTTAAAATCAAAAAAATACCCCAGATTTCCTTAAGGTATTTTCTCAAACTTCAAACCTATAATTTATAACTTTTAACCCCGCCTTAACTTCTAAGTCCTGAGCACTAAGCTCTAACTCCTTTTTACTATTTTTCGGAGAATTCCCAAGAGGAATCCCAATTTGTTCATGGATTTTTTTTCTCGAATTCCATACATCTTTTCATAAACGCGACTGAAGGCACATCTCATAAATCGAATAATTCGGCAAAGATGACTTTTGCTTCTTTAAATTTTTGTTCGGAATAAAGATTCCATGCCTTCTCAAATTCTTTTATGAGTTCAATTTTTTCTTGTGTTACCTCACTTCTGTGTCATACTAGCTCATATATATTAGACGATATCTTCTTTCATTTGACTTTTATCTTATCGAGATATCTGTATACAAATTCGTCTCATGCCGCTTGTTTAACCGTTTCAGATACACAAATAAGAGTTCAGTAGAACTTGTTGATTCATTCAAGCCGAGAAGCCAGATTCACGTTATCTCATAATGCGGTAAATTCAATCTTCCTTCATTCGCTTCAAATATTTCATACGATTACAGGACCTTTATTAAGTCACATCCTGACCTTGATTTCAAATCCGTATTTTTCCTTGAATATCACATTCAGAGCTTCTATTGTTTTCTGTTGCTCTAACGCGGATCTGCAGGCAAGATATGCTTGTTTCGCTTCCAATCAGAATGCTCACCAAAGAGCCATTACCGCATCTCATTCATATTTATTGATGAATCATTTATTGTCTATTATCACATCGGAAACCTCTTTTAGATATTCACTCAGGAACAGCACAAGTTCTTCCGGCTCCATCTTTTCTGAAATGGTGGTGAATCATGCCACGTCCGAGAAGAATATCGTATTCTCCATCTTTTGTCATCACAACTTCACTTTTTCGTAATTATGCAGAACTCATTTTACGAGATCTTCTGCAAGATATTGGCTTAGGGCTCATTGAAGAAGTCTTTTTCATTTATCTTCATACAGATATCTGTATATGCTTACCATAAGGAAAGATAGCACGATAGCTATAAAAAATTGGAGGGGATATGAAAATATAGAGTTATATGTCTTGAATGCATAATCATAGAACCACAAGTATCCTATTATAAGCAGGAATAATGAAGAGACAAAATAGTATTTCCTAGTGTCGTAGATACCAAGAAGAGTGATAAGATAAACAAAAAGAACAAGAATTCATATTTCAGAAAATCTATTGAAATATGTAATGAATGATTTGTTCAATACGGTATTTATAGCATTGGCATGGGTATAAACTCATGGAATTATCTTCAATGGAGAAAGATATTCATCATGCAATCATGTCGCACTCGATCAAATCAGGACAATCTTATCTTTTACTATATTCGGATCATATTTGCCATTGTACACATCTATAAATGAGAGATTCTGAAAATCGGTAGGGCGAGGAAGATAATTGATAAGAAGCTCTTTAATGGAGCTTGCCTCCTCTTGTCTTGAGAATGGTATCTTGATCCCATAAAATTCAAAATATGTCTTATCTTTATTTTTGGTATCTTGCAGTTGTTTTTCTCAGTATATCTCTTCAAAATACCTATCTAGTACAGCTAGGGAAAATGATTTGGCTCCGTCATCAGTATAGTACGGATGGATGCTATATACATTCTGATTTGATTTATTTACGATAGTGAAGACATCTCATATTCAGGCTGCGGCAGAATGAAGCATATCTATTGGATAAAGCTTGTTTATCTTATGGAAAGCAAGGACCACATTTCATGCATCAGTAATGGATTTTGCAAGTATCTTATCGTCATCCTTATAAAATGCTCATTTTTCAGAAAAAAGCACATCGACTCATATTACCAGCACATTATCCTTTTTTAAGTTATCGATGATTTTTGCGAAATATGATCTTCTGAATTCCTGCCATCTTCATAATCATCATTTTTCAGGATCTTGAAGTGTCCTGTCATCTATTTCTATGACTACTATGGATTTGTTTGCGACTTTTCAGTTCTTTGAAAGATCATTTTGGAATAATCAATTCTGGAAGCTTAGATTAATTTTTGAAAATATATCAAAAAAGAAGAAGTTGCTCAAGAAATAAATGCTAAGAAGCACTAATACGGTGATTCAGGTAGCTACTCACAGCTTGTTCTGGATCTTGAATAATTTGTTCATTTTAAGCATATATCTATTTTTCTAATATGTTATCTATAGAATCATTAAGCTTTTTTGAATCTCTTAAAATTTTAGTCTTAAGAGATTTCTGAAAATTTGCATCGTTGAGCTTCATTATTATTTCATTTGTTTCTTTGCTTATCTGATTCCACTCTACTCATATCACATTTAACATATCAGTTCAGAATGATTCCAATAGATTCCTTAATTCTTCAGGATCAGTCATTTGATTCAAGTATCATTCGATATTCTTATAGAGCTTTCAGGATATCTTTGAGGTTTTATCTTTGGTCACATCTATATAATCGTATATATTAAGCCGGGTAAAATTCTCTAGAAGGCTTTTTTTGCCTTTGTCATCTGTAGTATTCAATATCATATCTCTTAACTCAGATTTATATAAAGCCATATCTTCGTCATTGGGCAATCAATGGATATTCTGATAAAACTTAAGAAGCTTTTTATTGAGCAGAGCCTTATCGGTTGGATTGACTTCTGGCAAAATCTCTTTCAGTTTTTCAATTCATGCAGTATCGGAGTTCAATAATGAGTCGGATAATGATGAAATTACATAATTTTCACTATTTCAAAACTTGCCTTTGATATAATTTGCCGCCTTTGTTCAGACATTCTGTGATTTGACTGATTCTATAAGTTTATTTTTCCATTCTTGAGCAAGCTCATTAAGATATCTGGAATCTTTATCTAAGTTTTCCTTTATCCAATCCTGATCCCAAACATCGCTTGGGACGTTGCTCATTATATTGAAGAGATTCTTAGCTCATCATTCTGGTACTGTTGAAGACTTCCCATTCTCAATGTCTGTAAGCAGAACATCATGATCAAGCGCATGCACATATCATTCTTCCAAATTCACCTCAAATACTGTTCATCTTACGGTCGCAGCATAATTTCAATCTTCATATGTTTCTGTGAAGAATGAATCGTTATTCATGAATTTCACAATATTTGACCAACTTCTTCATTCATCAAGATTGAATTTTATTTTGATGACTGAAAGATCCTGATTAGCCCTCATCTCCTTTATTTCAATTCAAGATTTGGCTCATAATCTGGTTATGCTCCCATCTGGCCAAAATATAGTAGCATTAGAATTTTCAAATGTCTTTATCTTATCGCCAACCTTAAGGTCGGCTCTTTCTTTTTCTTTAAGTTTTATTATCGTATCTCTTTTTATTATCGCATTTCATTTTGTAACCAAAACATTCGGAACCGTTTTTTTATTTTCAAGAATAGAAGAAGTCAATTTCGAAGACTGGAAGTTGGAATAGATTATATAGATTATAGACAAAGTCAGCAAGGCTATAAGCGCTACAACCTTATTTTTTCTTATATTATATATTAATCTGTTCATAAATTTTAAATAAAATTAGATAATTTTGAATTTTTCGTTATGTTAATTGTACATTTTTTTTAATGAAAATAAAACTTTTTAATTATTATGAGGAAACACTTCCAGTACATACTAGTTTGACTAAGCCTGATAATATTGTATATATTATATCTTATTTTTTCTTTCAAGTATATCGATATACAGAAGGATCTTACAATAAATGGCATTGAGCATGATATCTGAAAAAGAAAAATCACAATCGAAAGCAAAAAAGACTACCTATCATATATAAATACTCTGGCTTACAAAGATAAGACAGCAAAATCATCCCAGAACAAGAAGAATCCTTGAGAAGATGTGGTTTTCATTGTAACAAAAGACGAGCTTGAGCAATATAAAAAGCTTGATGTCCAAGCTCAGATGAATACAAAAAGGGATGTCAAGTGACCGACATATTGAATGTCTAATTGGCAGAAATGGTTTTATCATATTTTTAAAGAGGATATCAGGGATTAGAATTTAGTAATTAGTTATTAGTATATTTAGTTGATAAATTAAAAACCATATAGGTCCAAAGGCCTTATATGGTTTTTTAAGTTTTTTCTTCTAATCTAATATTCCTAAGTTCTAAATTCTAATTACTATTTCCTAGAACAGGCATCACTATACTTCTTGTTGAGATCTGCATTTTTGGCTAATTTTGCTATAGTCTTCGCATCGCATGCTACGACTTTTTCCATCTTATCAAGTCAGATAAGAGCCTCGATCTTCTGGACTTCAGCAAGAGAATCCGCATATTTTCAAAGTATATAGAAGCTCCTGTATCTTATTTTAGCGACTTCTAAATTATTAGAATCAGTTTTGATATATTCCGTACTAAGTTTAAGCGCCTCCAGAATATTATTCTTATTATAAGCTGTTTTTATTGAGTCTAGTGTAACATTTTTTGGAGTTCATGTTGTTTGGACAGGCGTTGTTGTTTTTGCACTAGCATTGGCTGTGGTCGTAGGAGCGGCAGTTGTTGCACTTGTGCTTGAGGGAGAATCGGGAGTCATTAGAGTTCAATTATAAGCCGGGTTTTTAACTCTGATTCTAGTGGCTTTTGCAAAAGGATTGCTGCCTTGAAGTGTCTTGTAGTATCAGCTTGCATAATCCAGATCAAAAACTCAGTCTATCCTCAAATTAAGATCATTATCATAAGAGTAGAGCATTTTCTTCTTGAATGCATATTGTCATGCTGGATTTTTTCTGTCGTCTATTGAGATGAAGAAATTAGAGGGCTCTATGAATTCAAACAAGCCGATTGAGGATCAGACATCAACATTATTCTTAGAATAGATATCTTGAGCGGAAGAATTTATCTTGTCGATTATCTTATTATATTTATCTACAGCAGAGGCTTTTGAAGGTGTAACAGGAATTGGGGGGATAGTCGCTGCAACAGGAGCCGCAGTTCATGAGACCACAGGAATTGCAGATGTCGTAGGTGAAGGCTGCTTGGTTAGAGCCATATAGCTCTCTATGACTTTTTTTAATTTTGCATTCTCATCTTGGAGATTCCTGATGGTTTCGGCATAGTCTCCTACTGTTTTCTGAAGCGCAGAAATCAGTCTATCAAATTGGCTGACATCAAGAGCTGCAAACGCTGAATATACAGGCAATAAAGAAATCAATGCTATAGAGGCAATGGTTTTTTGTAGTTTCATAAGAGAAGAGTTTATTGGTTATTGGCCTGATTGTATCGCTTTTTGTTCTAAAATCAAGGCATTTTTAATCGGCAAGTAACACTTCCTATGGATGTCACAAGTTCATAGGGCTTTCAAAGCTTTTTGATGCTTTTCTGTTCAGTATCAGACATTGGATTCAAAATGATATCCCGGATGTATCTCTGCATATTTTTTCATTATGCAATCCCTAGTCACTTTTGCAATTATTGATGCAGCTTTTATTTCGTCTACCTTAGAATCTCATTTGATTATATATTTTGTGGAGATGTCATTGTCTTCAAATATATAGTTGTCTCTTCCGTCTATCTTTATTTTAACGGATTTCAAATCGCCTATTTTCATTTTGACTTCATCAAGAGCTATTTGCATTGCCTGCTTATTTGCATTTCTTATGCCTATCTCATCAATTATCTCATTGCCAATGATTCATATTCAGCAGATGCAAAGTCATTTCTTCTCAAGCTTTCTGATTTCTTTGCATAATTTTTCTCTTTTGATTTTGCTTAGGTTCTTTGAGTCATCAAGCTCTTGAAGTATCTTGATTTTCGGCTTATCAGAGGTGCGGAAAAAAACTGCTCATGCAACAACTGGTCCTGCCCACGGTCATCTTCAAACTTCATCTATGCCTATTATGCCTCGCATTTTTAAATATAATTTGACGAAAGTAATACTCTCAATAATATATAGAAAATTTAAAAAAACAAAAGCTAAACTTGATTTTTAAAGCTTTTCTATCCTTTAAGCCTTCAATTAATGAAAGATTACATAAAAGAATTCAGAAAACAGAAAATGAAAAAGAATGTGCTTTTGCTTTTTTCTTCTCTTGCTTTCGCTTTTGTTATCAACGGATTCTTATTCTGGACTCCGTCGGGAAATCAGCTTCAGACCTCAGTAAAGAATTATTGAGTTGAGAAAACGGATAAAAAAGCAACTTCTGACATATATCTTGCAAGAGCCGGAACTGGCATAGGCGCTGACATGCTTGATATTAAAGTTTGAACTGATCTTAAAAATGTATCTGAACTTAAATTTTCGATTGTAAGTGATCCTCAAGGGCTTAAAATAGATAATATCTTTACAGATGCCAAGGATCTAGACCTTATAAAGCAATCAAATGTCCCTGGATTTTATATGATAGTAATCAAAATGAATAAAGCACGTGATATTCCTGCAAATTCAAATTTAGGGAAAATCGTCTTCACTAAGATCGCAGAAACAGCAACTTCAGTAAATCTGGTTGAAACGAATTTTGTCAGCGAATGAGTTAGCTATGAGCTGCAGAATAGCTGAGTGGAATTCTAATTTAAATAAAATAGCAAAAAATCTCTTCCGGAACGGAAGAGATTTTTTTGTTATAAAGAGATTTTTATATTCTCTAGGACCTCATTATCCATGTGTCATGGATAGATAACCGTTTCAGGTGGCAACTCAAAAAGTGTGGAAAGGCTGATTTTCATTTCGTCAATATTTCATGTCGGAAGATCGGTTCTTCAATATGTATCAGGGAACATCGTATCTCAAGTGAAGCAAACATCCAGTTCTTCAATATGAAAGCAGGAGCTTCAGGTCGTGTGGCCGGGAGTATGGATTACCTTCACTCAATCTATGATATCTCAATCCTCAAAGGTTTTAATTTTACTGGAGATTTTTTTACTCAATTTAAAATCTTCTTTATAGTATTGAGAGAGATTGTATTCACTTTTCTCCAAAAATATCAATTCTTTCTTATGTATATGACAATCCATATCAGGAAAAATTTCAAAGAGCTTTTCAACCCTTGCAATATGGTCAAAATGTCAGTGTGTAAGGAATAAGTTTTGCACATCCCCTGATTTGTCCTTTAGGGCATCTGTCAATTTCTCGTAATCCAAAAATCCTGCATCTACAATATTATTTTTCCCTTTGTATGAAAAAAGATATGAATTTCAAGATTCCCCAGAAGGCGATCATATATTTATGATTTCTGTTTGCGCTGACATATTATTTTAATTATTATATTATTTTCCATTCTTCCAGTACCACCATTTTAGCTTCTCAGATTCCAGAGTTGAATTTGAAGCGACATATACAGCCAGCCGAAGCACATACAGCATGCATCTGTCAACATAATATCATTGTTTTTCACACATTTCAAGATAAAGTTTCTCCGGATTTTTATCTTTTAAATCAGAAACCTTATTTATCCCGATATCAAATAGATCCTTGGCTACGGCATTTCATACTCAAGGTATTTTTTTGAGCTCCTTCAGAGCTTGTTCATTGGACATAATTTTTAATTTTAAGGATTAAAAGAATTTTTTCTTCCCCATCTCAATTATTAAGAAATTTATAATTATTTTGGATATGTGTAGTTAACCATCCAGCTTATTCAAAATTTATCTTTGAACATTCAAAAATATGCTCACCAAAATGCATCGTCCATTGCCATTTCTACTTGTCATCATTCTGAAAGTCATTTGAAGATCTTATCAGCCTCCTCCTTGCTATCAACCTCTAATGTAAGAGAATAATTATTTCATTCTACAAGCTTCATTCACATTGATTCAAGAGAATCAGTTCACATCAGCATATTTCAGTTTCAAATCGGAAGTGCTACATGCATTATTTTTTCTTTATCAGAATCAGATAATTTATCACCATCCGGCGTATCCTTAAATCTTTGCAGCATGCTGAATTCTCATCCAAAAATGCTCTTATAAAAATTAAAAGCCTCTTCGGTATTGCCTGCAAAATTCAAGTAGGGGTTTATTGCTTTCATATTTTTTAAGTTTAATTATTAAATTTTTGTATTGCTGGAATCAGAACATTATATCTTTTAATTGATTTTAAGGAAAATATAGTCTGTGAATAAGAGGTGAATTAAGGGATTATTTTCTTAAATTGTTATTTGATCAAAGGAACAAATGTAAATCAGGGATATTCTCTTTTTTCAAAATTGTCCTCTTTTATTTTAACGATTTTCCAAATTGAATAATTAATCGGGATAACAAGTATGCCTCAATCATTAAGCTGTCAAAGAAGATTGTCATCCAACTCATCTCATGCAGCAGAAACCAGAATCCTATCGAATTTCTTTCATGGAATTCATAATGTGGGGAGAGCTTGCATGATTCGTGCATTTTTGAAGTTGAATTTTGAAAGGTTTGCCTGTCAGGTATCTACTAGATCTGGAATGATTTCTAATCATATGACATATCAATCGTTTCAACAAATATAGGCAAGAAGAGCTGTTGTCCAACCGGATCATGATCCGATATCCAATATATGATTTCACTTTTTTACATCAAGAAGCTCAAGCATGAATGCCACAGTATATGGCTGTGAGATAGTCTGTCCATGTCAGATAGGAAGCGGCATATCATCATAAATTGAGGAAGCATATTCATCTGGAACAAAGTATCTTCTATCAACAGCCTTAAAAGCCTTTAAGGCAGAGGAATTTTTTGGGATTCACATACTGATTAGCTCATCTATCATTGAATCCTGATCATAGGATCTCATAGCTTGTTTGTTACTTTACTTACTTGAGAAGATTTTTGGATTTTTCAAAAATCTTATCCAATTCTTTCTCAGTTTCTTTTATCCATTTCTTTTGTCATAGAAGTTCAGCATCCTCAAAGAATCATCTAAGATCAAAAAGCGATCTAGGCCATTTCAATTCTCAAATTTTGATATGATTGAATTCCTTCAGGGAAGGGTTTTTTTCTATGAATTCATTGAAAGCTTTCTCATCATCGAATTCTTTTGACATTTCCTCCTTCTTGCCGTTCACATTCTTGTAAACATATATTTTGCCTTTGAACATAATTTTAATTAAGAATAAAAGCTTGAGGTTATATTCTACTTAATTTAGCTCATATGCAATAGCCAACAGTGAAATAACTATAGATTATCTATGAATTTAGGGTGAAGAAAAACCTGTCTCCATTTCAGACAGGTTCTTTCTCAAATAATCAGGATTATTATTTTTGTATTTATAATACCGGAGTCACTTCACTGAAGTTTATTGGGGATTGAAAAATTTATTCCCCGAATCTATCAATTCTATCAAATTGCCATCATAATCACGTACAAAAAATTGGCGACCTTCCTTATTGAATTCAGAATTTATTGAAATTGGACGTATTTCCTTATCAAGATCAAACACATCTATTCCTTTTTCGATTATGCCTTTAATAACATCTGACAGATTTTCATACTCAATGGCAAAGTGATAAAACGTGTTTGATACTGGCGCACCAGAATTATTTGAAATATGAACATACTGGTCGCCAATCTTTATCCATAAAGACTCACCGACGCTAATTTTTTCAAGCCCCAATATTTCAGTAAAAAATTTTTCAGTCTTTTCTTTATCTTTTACTAGAATTGTTACATGATTTATTTTAGTTGCTTTGTACATATTATTTGAAGAAAAATTTTATCATTATTTTGCTATATCGGTACAGCGTTTGCTGATATCTGACGTTGCGTCAGCGAAGTGGCGAGTCATTTTTTATTGGATTTATGATTTTATCGTTCACTTATTTCTTCAATAATTCAATCCCAAGCTTTCTGTAATTCAGTTGGCATCATTTCAAATCAGATTTCAGCCACTCAACTTCAGATATTTATTATTTTATCTGAATTTAAAATATCTTTATCCAATATTTTTATAACGTCTGCCTCAAATCAAAATGGGGAAATCGCACCTATTTCGTATCATGTGATTTGTTTAATTTCTTCAGGTTTTGCAGGTTTTATCTGATTATCTCAAGCAATTTGCCTGATTTTCTGCATTTTCACCCTTTTATCTCATTGAAGAACAGCAATTATCGGCCTTTTGCTTCATATGAAAATTAAGGTTTTCAGTACCTGATTTAAACCGCATCAATAAATCCTTTCGACATCCTGCGCGGTTTTAGGAATTTCTTGTAAAACTAATTTATTGAAAATTATTCATTTTGAATTTAGATATTTTTCACTTTCCATTTGTTTTTGATTAGATTGTAAGCCGAATTCCGACTAACGTATCGGCATCATCTGAAGTTTTTAAGCAAAGTAATTGTACAAAAATTTGGGAGAGGAAATTTTGCTTTCCTTGTTAATTAAAAGTGCAAAAATTTTTGAGCCAGATATGCAGTGTCTGCGGATAGATTGTGACTTATAATTTTATATTTAATGCGATTTATACCCTGGATATGAACGTCTGATTCTTTCGTGTCTAGCTTGTGTTTCGGCAGGAGTTTCATCGGTCTTATTTTTTCTAGCTAATATACCAGCAACTTCTTCTGGATGTGTAAAACTAGCAATTTTAGATAGTCTAGCAAATCTTTCGTCAGACGATTCACCATCTATATATTCACTTGGCTTCATAAATATCAAATTAAATATAAAATTTTGGATTTCGTCTAACTATCTGCCATGCAAACTTATATCATATTTTGGCTTAAATTAGAAAAAAACAATTTCTTTAACTTTCAGAGTATTTTACTTTTAACTATATTATAAACATTTCAATAGATTTTATCGATATTTATAATATATGCAAAATTATATTGGAGCAAGGACTAGAACATTGCAAAAACTTATAATTTATTATTTCTCAAATCAAAAAATTTCCATATAATCTCGGAACTTAATAAATCAAATCATATGCAAAAAGGAACAGTTTTAGAAAATATAAAGATAGACAAACTTATTTTTGGGTGAAAGGCTCTAGGATTCGCACCGGATGGGAAGAAGATAATTATCTCAGGATGAGTGATACCAGGTAGCGTCATCAATTTAAGAATTCTTAAAAACAGAAAGAATTATTATGAGGGGCAGATGTTGGATGAGGTGAAAAAATCCCCACTTGAGCAGAAGTTGCCTGATCATTTCCAGGTTTATGGAGGTTGCAAATGGCTTCCCATAGCCCATGATGTGCAGCTTCAAATAAAACAAGAACAAGTCAAAGAAGCTTTTAATCATTTAAAGGAATATGTGACCGATACGGTTTTTCATCCCATAGTTGCTTCGCCTGAAATATACGGCTATAGGAATAAAGTGGAATTTAGCTGGTGAAAATATATCTCAGATAGGGAATGAGTGCATGACGAATTCAGATTCTGATTTCATAAGCAATGAGAATTCGACAGGATAATCGATTGCACTTTTTGCGTGCTTGCAGACGATGAGATAAATGAAATATTCAAAAAAACCGATTCTTTCTCGAGGTGATCAGGACTGCCAACTTACGATCCCAAAAGGCAAGAATGATTCTGGAGACATTTGGTAATCCGCAAATCAAAACATTGCAATGAGATAATGCTCATATTCAGTGTGAATGATGATTTCTTGGCAAGCAAATGAAGCTCAACCATCGATAATTTCAGTAAAAACTTGAAATGATTTTTGGACAAGCTAACAAAAGAGTATCCAAATATAAAATCAATATATTACTTAAGAAACAATTGAAAAGCGGATATCGTGACTTGAGAATTTGAGCTTTATTATTGAGTTCCGGCAATTAAAGAAAAACTTCTGGATAAAACATTTGAAATCAATCCTAAGAGCTTTTTTCAGACTAATTCACTTGGCGCAGAAAAACTATACCAAATTGCAATAGACATGGCAAAGAAATGAAAAGAAGAACTGAAATGAGGAACAATGCTTGATCTTTATGCATGAACTTGAACGCTCTGAATCATATTTTCCCCATTTTTCAAAAATGTCTACAGTGTCGAGATTGTCAAAGAAGCCAGTGAAGACGGCAAGAGGAACGCAAAACTGAACGGAATCAATAATATAGAGTTCGTGAATGCGAAAGTTGAGAATTTTCTTAAAGATTTCAGTGAAAAAAATGAAAAAGTAGATCTTCTTGTGATTGATCCGCCTCGTGATTGAATGCATCCTGACGCTTTGCCTAATGTTGTCAATTTTGATGCTAAGGCCATGATTTATATAAGTTGCAATCCATCAACCTTAGCCCGCGACCTTGACTACATTGTCAAGAATTCGAGTTATAAGATTACAGACATTACGCCAGTCGATATGTTTCCACATACTCATCATATAGAAACCGTGGTAAGATTGGAGAAATAATATAAAGTCCCGCTATATAGCGGGACTTTATAAATTGATTTTTAATTGGAATTCTAATAATTATTGTTCCATTAGTTTTTCAATAATCCTTCCAGGGTTTCAAATTATCTTTTTTTTGATTCATTTTATGACAGTGCCGTTGATTACTACTTCATTTTCTTTGTAAATTTCTTCAATTATATCCGCTAAGAATGTGGGCGAAGTTATTATGTCCGTAATCTCCTGTTTTATCCCCCCTCTCAAAACAGAAACTGCTTTTTCAACTTCATCTTTTCATCCATCTTCTTGTATTGTTTCTATTACTTTTTGTTTATTGTATAGCATCATTAGTGTCGTTTGTATTTCTGGCCTATTTTTAAGGAAATGTTGATTTGAGGCGTCCTCAAGTTGTGCTTTTAGGAATTTTGCAGTCATTAGTTTTTTTCATTGTTCACTGTCAGCAATAATTTGCAGAAAACTAGCATCAGAAAATCTTATAACACTTTCAATGGTTTCTTTTTTTACAGGTGCTCATAATTCAAGCAGATCTGATGTCATCATTTTTTTTATTCTGACCTCATTTTCATCGAAAGCATTTGCTTGTGAACGGCATGAAGTAGATGCATGCAGACTATTATGCGATAAATAATTAGCATTTAATGCTATAAGTTTTTTGAATACATTATAATTATCATGTCTTATGGCATAATCCAGAATATGCTGTCAGTCCATTATATCTTTGTTTAAATCTATTCAATCCTCGAATCCATTCTGTTTGCTGTGTTCAATAAGAAGGCTTATGATATCCGGATGAATATTTTCCTGAAGTAAAAAAGAACAGAGAAATAATCACATTCCTTTGATATCATCTGGTTTTTTGACACATCACTGGAATCTTCATAATCTTTTCTCAAACTTAGTTGCATCATGAATTTTTACTGCAAGCTCTTCTGCAGAAAGGGAGGGGGGCGAAATTTCAAAAGACTTCTCTAAGTCTTTTTGTGGTATATTTGACATAATAAAATAATTACATTTAACTATGCAATAATAGGATTTTTTTAAAAATGTCAAATATTGATACGTACAATCTAACGCCAAATGCAACTTTTCAGAAATGCATATAATAAACTGAAAATATAATATTAATTGCTTTGGTATGATTAAATGGAAAAGGCAGATAGATGAATGAGAGCCTTATGTCATTCTTTAACCGAACAGATTCTCGTTTGGCGGAGTAACCTTTTCTTCTCATCATTTTGCAAATGCGCGTTCAAGGGCGGATGTCTGAAGATTCAGCTTCAGTTCTCATATTCAGATAATAATGTCATTCATTTTCTGCGCCTTGTCAAAATCACATCAAGCTACATTTATTCAATTTCTTTCCATAAGCGATTGGAGATTTCTTCAAAGGTTATTGACGCTGTTGCTAGCAAGATTATCTCTCTGAAATTCATTAATGATTGAGGCTACTCATCTTTTAAAGCTGTCGTTGTCCATTTTAGGATTTGTCGATTTTGCCAGATTTAAAATGTTTAAACTAAGATCTTTTGCCAGATTCTCAACAAACCTTGTTTGCATATCTGCATTACTTTCAGGAATATTCTTTCCTTCACTTCAAATTTCACTCATAATAATTTAAATAAAGTAATAAATAAAAACAGTTTAAAACTTTTCCACAACTATCTGGCCCATTTTTCATCCAGAAACATTCTTGACCATCAATCTGAGATTCTTTGACTTTCCTGTGAATTCTATGGTTTCGCCGTTTTCTGCAAATCTTTCTAATCTTGATGTTATGATATAGCTCAGATTTTCTCAGTTGAACTCTTCTTCAAGTCATATATCCCTGATATCATCTATTTTCAATTCCTCCAATACATCGTCCATGATTACATTTCAGCTTGCTAGAATCTTACCATCTTTTAGCTTGCTCAGATAAATGTCCTCCTTGTCTGTCTCGTCTTTTATATCTCAAAATACCTCCTCAATTATGTCTTCAAGCGTTATGATTCATTCTACTCATCCGTGCTCATCAAGAACTAATGCGATATGTTTTCTGGATTTCTGCAACTTCTCAAATATCTTATCGATAGGCTGAGTAAGGGGGACTTTAATAATATCATCAAGATGAATTTCTGACAGTTTCTTATTTCATCTTCATGATTCTTTCAGTTTAAAAGCTTGTTTGAAAGTTATGAAGTGATCAATTTTATCTATCGTTTCTTGATAGACAGGTATCCTTGAATGGCTATGTATCAGTAGGTATTCGCAAAGCATATCTACAGTGATATTGATATTTACAGCATCCATCTGGACGCGTGGAGTCATCACTGATTCCGCTAATGTGTCACCTAAATCAAGCACTCATTTGATTTTTTTATGCTCTTCTTCTTCCACTGCTCATTTTTCATGAGACATATCTATAAAAGCTTCAAGTTCCTCTGAAGACATTTTGATGTGGATTTTATCTGTACCGAAAAAATAACTTACTGATTTAACAAATAATCCAATGATGAATATTAGAGGATTTAATAATTTTATTAATAAAAAATAAAATGGAGCAACCATAAGCGATACTTTTTCGCTATATTTTGAACATAATGTTTTCGGTGTTATCTCTCAGAATAATAGTAAAATCATGGTCACTATTCATGTTGCCAATCATATTCAGTAACTTCCCGGAAGTCAGAATTTTTCTGCTAATTGTATTGAGGCTGTAGTCGCAAGCGCAGAGGCTCATACATTTACAAGATTATTTCAGATCAATATTGCAATCAGAAGCTTATCATTATCCTTTTTTATCCTCTTCAGGAATTTTGCTCAAGCTTTCCTTTCTTTTTCTAGAGATATTATCTTATGCTGAGAAATGCTCATCAAGGCAATTTCAGTACCAGAAAAAAAGGCAGAAAGGCTGACTAATGCTATGAAGATTATTATTGAAACAGGATCCATTTATTGAAGAATAATTTAAATTTTTAAAGATAATAGGTTTTTTTTGTGAAATGTAAATCAATTATTGTCAGAAGTTCAGTTCATTCTCGACTTTTATGCCATTTTCTTTTAGGATTTGTGTAAAGATTCAATCTCATCTTGTTAATCTTCAACTGAATAATCCATCAAATATAAGTCCGCATCAGCAAGAAGGTGATTTTGACTTAAGGATTGCTCTTTTGCATCATCTTTCTTTGGCTACCTCGAAAGCCTCAAGAGCTCAATTCAAGTACTGTTCAGTCATGTCTTCTCATGTTCGTGACACTATCCTGTCTCATCTTCTTTCACAGGGCATTCTAGGCGTATACAGTCATCAAAGAAGCTCTGGACAAACGGGTATGGCTTGTCAGGATTTAACCATGTCAATTATTTTCTGATTTGAACATGATCATCAGTCAAATCTGCAGTTTAATCATGCTAAGCAAGCACTAACTAGAATCATCAGAGTGTTTTTATTTTTTAATTATCGGATGATATTCAAAAACGCAAGAAGTGCAAGAATATCTGCATTACTTGAATTTTATCAGGAAAATCTTATAATATTCGGTTATGTATTCCATAAATGCTTATTTAAAAATCAATTGCTAAATAATTGATCATGATAGAATCCAGAAACTTCCTAAATTCTAAAGAATATTGTAAGATTAGGGAAACAAAGCCAAAAAATACAAATAATGAGCTATTTGATTCCGATAAGGTATTTCTGTATTTTGGCTCATTTATTCATAGAACCTCTTTCGCTGCATGAGATTTATCAGGCATTGTAAATAAGCTATGAGCCAAATTTGTCACGGTTGATTGGCCAAAGACAGAATTTGAAAAAGAGAAGGTTATGGATCAGCTTCTTGAATATATTAAAAATAATAAAGATAAGGAATTCATAATTGCTGGGCTGAGCTTTTGAGAAATAGTTGCAAGAAACTTATTTGAGAGATTGAATGAAGAGGAAAAGCATCAAATTAAACTTTATATTTCGATTTGTTGAGTGTCAGAATGGGGTTTATTGAATTTACCGAAATACATTGACCTGATAAAAAGAGTCAACAAGAAAATTCTTGAAATATTAACTTGAACTGCATGAAAAATTGACAGATGCTCATTATGAAACACTTCAAAAAGATTCATATCAAGAAAAGCCGTAGAAAGAAGTCGGGAAATTGTAGACAATGTTTGAATGCATAGGATTGAAAGGCATATAAAAGCCGCTTCACTCTGAATAAACCCATGACTTGCAGACAGGTTATTATATGTGCTTGAGCAAGATGCAACTGAATGTAAAAATAATGAAATCGAAACAGCCATCCTTTATAGTGAAAACGATCAAACGTTTGATGACCCAAAACAAAATGCATTATGTCTCCAGAAAATGCACAAAAAATCAATTTTGGTCAATCTTTGAAAAGCCGGACATGCTGCCCTTGTAGAAAGGCCTGAAAAATACAATGAAGTCTTACGGAAGCTGCTAGAAGATAAATGGGGAAGCTTTGGAGAAGGTGGCAATTAAAAACTATTCCAATTGCCAATCATTGAGCCAACAATATTTAGCGCAGACTTTACCCTTTAATTCCTAGCAGTACATAATTCTCTCATATGATCAGCCATCCAGATTCGTCATCAGTGTTTTGTAATATCGATTTTTCTCATTTCTTCAAGCATAGTCGCCCTTTGTTGCTCATGCAATTTGCCAATTATTTCTGTAGCTCATTTAAGCGATTCAAAAATAAAAAGATGCTTTGTTAATATGCTGATATCCAAATCTATTATTTCTTGTATATCCCTCCTTCTTTCTTCGCTGCCTGCCTTTTCCAAAACTCTCTGCAAATCCTTTCTCATGCTTCATCCTAATGACATGAAGCTAATAAGTTTTTCCGGAGCGCCAAAAGTGATTTTAATTCACATTATCATTGATATTAATTGATATTTAATTTTAATATATTTAGATGTAAAATAAAGTCAAAAACTTCTTATATTCCAAATTTGACGTTATTCATACATATTCTTCCGTTATCATCTTAATTTATTCCTCAATTTTTGAGCTTTTTGAAAGCTTGAATTCCACGCCTTGCCCTTCATATCTCTAGAAGAAAGGACTAATTCTTTAATTTCAGAAGGCAGTTGTTCATCTTGCCATTTTCTTTCTTCGTCAAAAGATTTTCCTTCATAAATGATGGCCTTAAGTGCGTATTCTGCTCATCCGGGAGCATGATCGGCCATATGTGCAGTTGCAACCGCATGTCAAGCGGCGCGAAATATTGCTATTTCTGTAAGATTCTTGGAGTCTCTGGCAGCTGTAATCACACTATAAGCAGCATTCAGTGCCTCTCATACAGAGGTGTTGCCCTTTCTCCATTCTTCTGCGATATTCAGCGCATTTATGATCCGATTATCGATATTTCCGTCAAGAAGCGGCAATACATGCCTTACGCATTCGCAAGACCATCCTATCAGTTGATGATGTTGTTCTTTTGTCAGGGGTCAGCCACGGTGTTCTGCTATGAATCTTGTATCTCTCATTTTTGTAAATTTTAATGTATATCCTTATTATATAGAGTTGCTATGATATTTGAATCTTTTTATGATATATATTTGAAATCGGGAGCAATTATGATAGTATTCAACTCAGTTTATCAAGAAATATAAATTATGATCAACAGCGTTTTACTCAATGAGGGCAACATTTTTAGAATTCAGCTTTTGCCTCAAAGCAATATTAGAGCGATTAAGAAAAAAATTTCAATGTTATCCCGCAATGAAGAATTTTCGCATAAATCCTTTATAGAAGATGATTCTTTTAAGTTACTTGGCATGAAATCGGAATTCATAATGGGTATATTTGAAAAATATTTTAAAAAAGCTGAATATATCGAAAATAAACTTTTCTATGAAATAACTGAAAAAATCAAGGACGTTGTAGCATATAAAATCAATGATGAAAGTGAAATCATGGTCTTCATATGAGAATGAGGAATTATCAAAAATATCTATTTCTCACTCTATCTCAGTACTGAAAAAGAAAAGAAAAAGCTGATGGAAGCTTTTAGAGAAATCAACGAAGAGTACAAACTTGTATTTGTGGATTGGGATTTGCAGTTTTTTTCAGAATTGAAAGATTGCGACAATGTTGAATGATATTTTGATGAGAATTTGAAGATGTTTAGCTGATATTATGAGGAAATCGACAAATCTCATACTTATAAGCGTTTAAGCATGTTTAAATGTGTAATCAACACTGCAATTCCCACATTATTCATTCTTGTTTTGCTATTCAATATTTTTTTCAATTTATCCAAAGATCTAATTAAAGTGGCAAATCCCGTCATTACATGATTATTCTTTTCAGTTAGCGTCATTTTAATATTAAGCTATTTTTTCTTTTATAGATGATTTCTGAAGTGATTAGAGTTAACAAGATATGGACTAAAATTAAAAAGATTCTGAAGAGAAGAATTTTATGAAATTGAGAATATCAAATCAGTAGGCGTAGCGTTTTCGTGCATATATATAAATGTATCCACAGTGAATGGATTAAAAAAAATATATTTGAATTTTGTTTTCATAAATGATGCACTCCGTGCCGTCTATGCTGTCAGGAGAAAATTTAATTGTGTAAAACCATTTGAAGAAAATGAAAAGATTGTTTATTCAATCAACAAAGATAAGTGATGGAAAAAATATTCAAAAAAATATTCTAATAAAACCTTTATTATTCTTCATTATATCGATTTTTATTCACAAAGGGAAATCAAGATCGCACCTTGGAGATACTTTTTCATGAAGTTAAAATTAATAAATCCAAATCCAGCTTATTTATTCATGGCAGAATTTGGCTGAATCAAGTGATACCACCTTTGATACAATACCAATATTTGAACTGAATACTATATTTTTGATTCCTTGAAGAATAAAAAAACAAAAAAGCAAATTGATCCTGATTATTCTGATTTGGTTTGAGAATCATTGACTCCTGTTTGAAGAGCTTGAAACTATAAATATACAATTTATATATCTGATTCCGGCAAGCTGTATTGTTCTTACATTAAGTGGCTTTTTTTATATTGAAATGATTATTATGAGTGATTGGATAATCTACTCACATGAAAACATCCTCTTGAAATCATAGATGTGACAAAGGATAATGATATTCTCGATTATGCGGATAAAAAATGGAGTATCATATATTGGCCTCAACATTTCCTTGCGAGCATCTATGCGAACATCCTTTCTGATTCTGATGAAATATTCGGGAATAACCTGTTGCCGCTTCTTGTGGATAAGGATGAAAAGGAGTTTGTGGTTTATGATTTGGATGATTCCTGTAATTATTATATCAGAAACACTTCTGTTGAAGATGAAAATTCGGCAGTAATAGTCAAGCTTGATTCGAAGGAACAAACAAAAAAATTTCTATCACCCGCATGCTATGAATTCAGACTTATATTTTCAAGAGAATATTGTGATTCAATTGTAAGAGATGTGATTTCTGTATTGAAATTTAATCTTACGAATGATGAGGTAGCCAAAATCATGGCTTCCGAAGATAATGAAAATGTTTGTCATTTCAGAACAGAAAAACCTGAAAATGATAATTATTTTGCAATAGATAAAAGCAACAAGGACTGGAATTTCTTATATGTCAGATGTGTTAGCGATAAGCTCAGAGACATGGATAATATTATTGATAAATATCTGGAATTAAATAAGGAAAAATATTGAATTTCATATGACAATTTTAACGAATATTTCAAAAAATACCCCACGAGTTTCTTTAGGCCCCTTGCAAATCTTAATTTTATAGATAGATATATTTTGGAATTCAAAAATAAAGAACAGTCTGAAAATCTCTCACAATATACGATAACATTGGATCATAGATACTTTCATGAGATTGCCTTAGATATTTGATCGATTTTTGGAGTGCCTGTAGATTTAGATTACGTACGAAAAGTATATGAAAACGATTGATTATTGTGAATCAACTGTCTAGGAATCTTCAATATGATGCAAAACACATGAGAATTTATGCTTTTTGACTGCCAGAATGTGGATAAATCATACTGATTGATAGTAAGATGCTTACACGACAAATCCGAAATCATAAAACAAAGGCTTCTTGAGTGGCAAAATCATCTTAGAGATTTAAGATGAGAATTGATAGAATTAAAAGAAATTCCTAATGATATAAATGAGGTCGATAATTACTTGAACAGGATTCTTTTGGATTATAAGCTTGATCTGGATGATATAATTAATAATAATCCAGATGAACAATTTATTCATCTAAATTCCCTTTCATATAAAGCGAGATTATTCTTAAAGGATAAGCTCAATATATAACATTGCTAAAAGGTACCCCCGACAGGAATCGTTCTTCCTCTGACAGAGACACTCCGCCAGGAAGTGCCCTTGGGGTGCGGGCCGTAGCCGAAAGCCAGATTCAACTGGCTTTCTAATTTACTCCGTAAATTA
>AMFJ01000383.1_pt1 | contig 23378 bp, 16 predicted proteins | sample 427208 | NCBI WGS metagenome assembly AMFJ01 (sample SAMN02954298, study PRJNA114691) | groundwater metagenome | biome: aquatic; feature: subsurface aquifer; material: sediment; isolation source: subsurface aquifer sediment | place: USA: Rifle, CO | collected 2008-08 | reverse complement strand
CTTGAAGCGGGCTTTTTTCTAATATCATATTAATCTTCGTCTTCGAACTTAACTCATCTTTCAGCTCTGATTTTCTCAGTGATGTTTTGTGGAACTTGTGAGTAATGGTGGAATTCCATTACGTAAGTTGCACGACCTTGAGACATAGACCTAAGATCAGTAGAGTAACCGAACATTTCTGACAATGGAACATATACTTTGATGATTTTAGCCATTCCTCTTTCAGACATCTCTATGATTTGTCCTCTTTTACCATTTAGGTTACCAAGAACATCACCCATGTATTCTTCTGGAGTATTTACTTCGACTAGCATGACTGGCTCAAGTAGGGCAGGTCTAGCTTTTTTAGTAGCTTCTCTGAAACATTTTGAAGCAGCAAGTTTAAATGAAAGCTCATTAGAATCGACATCATGGTAAGAACCGAATGTAAGAGTAGCTTTAACGTCAACTATAGGGTAACCAGCAATAATACCTCTTGTATATGATTCTTTCAATCATTTTTCGATACCTGGAATATATTCTTTTGGAATAGTTCACCCGACTATCTTGTTTACGAAAACTGTTTCATTCTTCAGAGTCTCATCTGCTTCTCTCATTTCTTGAGTGATAGGTTCGAAAGTGATGACAACATGTCCGTATTGACCACGTCCTCAAGTTTGTTTTTGATGTTTGAATTCCTGATCTTTTACCATAGATGTAATCGTTTCTCGGTAAGCAACCTGCGGAGCACCAACGTTACATTCAACCTTGAATTCTCTTTTCATACGATCAACGATGATTTCTAGATGAAGCTCACCCATTCATGCGATGATTGTCTGACCGGTTTCAACATTTGAACTTACTCTGAACGAAGGATCTTCCTCAGCTAGCTTATTCAATGCCATACCCATTCTTTCTTGGTCAGCTTTAGTTTTTGGTTCTACTGAGATTGAGATAACCGGTTCTGGGAATTCCATTCTTTCTAGGATGACTGGTTTTTCTATTTCACATAGAGTATCTCAAGTCTTCGTATCTTTAAGTCCGATTACCGCACCGATATTACCAGCAGGGATTTCATCGATTTCTTCACGGTGATTTGCATGCATTTGTAGAAGACGACCGATTCTTTGTTTTTCTCCAGAAACTGAATTAAGAACATAAGAACCTGACTTAAGCGTACCTGAGTAAACTCTTACGAAAGTTATTCTTCATACGAATGGATCAGTTGCGATCTTGAATGCAAGGGCACTAAGCGGTTCTTTTGGATCTTGTTTGAAAGTGATATGCTTTTCTTCATCATCAACATCAACTCCAGAAATAGTTCCTTCATTGATATCCATTGGAGACGGAAGATAATCTAGAACTGCATCAAGCACTAATTGTACTCATTTGTTAGTAAGTGCTGATCCGCAAACTAGAGGATATAGTACACTTTTTATAACTCATGCTCTAATACCCTTTTTAATATCTGCAACTGATAAATCTCATGCTTCAAAGAATTTTTCCATAAGATCATCTGATTGTTCTGCAGCTTTTTCTACTAATTCAGCACGCATGCTAGCACATTTTTCTTTTAGGCTTTCTGGAACTGGAATTTCAACAACAGTCTCACCCATTTTTCCGTCAAATCTATAAGCTTTCATTTCTACAAGATCGATGATTCCGGCAAAATCATTTTCTTCACCGATAGGATATTGGATTGCGATAACTTTATTTCCTGCCAATCTTTTTTTGATTGATTCATATGTCATATCAAAACTTGCACCTGTCTTATCCATCTTGTTTGCAAATGCAATTCTTGGAACATTGTATTTATCTGCTTGTTTCCAAACTGTTTCTGATTGAGGCTCTACTCATTGAGATCCATCGAATACAGCAACTCATCCGTCTAGTACTCTCATTGAACGTTCTACTTCAATAGTGAAGTCTACGTGGCCTGGAGTATCGATGATATTGATTTGGTGTTCTTTCCAGAAGCAAGTAGTCGCAGCGGAAGTGATTGTAATACCTCTTTCTTGTTCTTGAGCCATCCAATCCATTGTAGCGGCACCTTCATGTACTTCTCAGATTTTGTGTGTCTTTCCTGTATAAAATAGTATACGCTCGGATGTTGTAGTCTTACCTGCATCAATGTGGGCAATGATACCGATATTCCTAAGCTTTCTCATGTCGTTAATTAGACTAGCCATAAAAATGTAATAAAAATATAAATAGAATAAAGTTCTTCGTAGTTAGTCTCTGGTAATTGGCTTTATTAAGCCTACAAACAAAAACCAAACACGAAAAACAGTAAAAGCCAAAGAATTCTATAAAAAAAGCCGAAATAGTCAAATTTATTTGTATCTTTTACAATGCTATTTTCCATATTGACAAACCTCAAAAAAAAACTATAAGTATATAGTTTTATTCATATCAAATTTAATATGTCAAGATTAGAAAGATTAGTAGAATCAGAGAACACTGTTTTCGATGATTTGAAAGTTGAATTACGGCACAATATAGACTCATCCTGAAACCAGAATCCAGAGACGATAATAAGATGAATATGAAAGCTTTGCCTGAGCATGAATGAGCTTATTGAAATGGAAGCCATTGTTGTAGCTTGAATAGAAAAATTCAAATGAAGAAGGAGATTTATCTGACAGTATAATCAGCTTTGCAAGATACATGATTGCATAGATCAGAAATTCCGAATGCATTTTATCCAGGAATGAGTCAAGGCTACAGTAGAGCATTCAGTGTCAGATCAAGAGCCCAAATTATGAAGAAGGGCACTTAGAAAGGCTTGATTAGAAGTCAAATGATATGAAGTTGAATTGCCTGTTCAGAATCCAGAAGCCAAAGAAGCTGAAAAAAAGGAATTATATGAACTTACACTGCCCGAAGAGGAATGAAAGATGATTTTCTGAGCTTACGATCAATTTGTGAAATTAAAGAATAAAGCATACATTACAAAATCCGAACTTATGGGTTTGGCAAGCTTTTTCTCAAGAGCTGCAGTTTTTCTTGAAAGATTCGGATGATTCACTAGTTATGAAGACATCAATAAATTATATAACAGACTTGATAGAAGAGCACGAGTATGCGGAACTCAAGTTGAATCAAGTAAGATTTCAAGTGATTATGCGCTTTTTATAAAAGTATTAAAATCTTCAAAAGAAGCAAGGGAGAAAAGCAGGGTAGCTGCATATTGAAAAATGACTTTTAAAGAAAGAAGAAAAGTAATGATGCGAAAAATAGATTTTAAAGAAGCCCTAGAGAATGATTAATGAATTAATTACCCTATTTGATAACTTTCAATGTTTATGTCTGACGCACCTACTTTAAGAAGTACGGCTTTCCCTGACAGATGAGCAGATAGCCTTAAGAAATGAAAGATTTTCTTTAAGATTTTAGATGGCCTGCCGCAAAAAATAAAAGACAAGCTAATTGGAAAAGAGCCAAGAAGATGCCTATCGGATAATATAGCATATCTTTTAGATCGTCAGAATCTGAGAGATATTGGACTTATTCAAACAAAGCTTAATGAAATAAAGAATATTGCGGAGCTTACTGATGAAGAATTCAAAAGAGTTTTACTGATAGTTGATTCAAATCATAAAACGTCATTCCTTAAATTTGCATGTGTTTGATTAACAAAAACAACTGTTACATCAATCATGCATTCTTAATCATTTTTCAAGTTCAAAATTATGTTATCAAATAACTCTTTTGAGGGGCAGAATACATCAATGGGAAAAGATATCTCAAGAATAGAAGCTAATAAAAATCAATTTTCTTCTTCAGTCAAAGAATTGCTTTCAAATGAAGCACTAACTGAATTTTTAAAAATATTGGAGACTTACAAACTTAAGCAGGTTGCCAGAAATTGCTCTAATTTTTATCATGATTCAAAAGAGTGAATCGACTATCAAAGAAAAGAGACCACTGCCGAACATGTCTATTCCTCATTGAAATTAGCGGATTATTTTCTTTATTCAGAAGAAGAATTCTCTACTTTAGACAGACTAAAAATATACTCATTATTGATGTATCATGATGATGTGGAAATCGAGACAGAAGATACTTGCATTTCTCAGGTTGAAAAACGAAAAAGTAAAAATATTGAAGAATTGCATGCTGTGCCTATTTTGGCCGCAAAATACCCAAAGGTTATCTGAAAGATATTTTCTGATTATGATGCGGAATATAGGAATAATTCTACTCCTGAAGCCAAATTTGTTCATGCTATAGATAAGTTGGATGCTCTGGTTCATGAGCTGCAATATCCGCAAGATTGGGGTCCGAAGTGATTTACCCAAGACAATGTCATCAAATGGTTCCAGCCCTCTTTTGAATATTCTCCGACTTTTATGGCATACTTCAGAACTATTTTGAATTTTCTTGAAAAAAATAACTATTTTTAAAGATAACTATAGGTTTTTGATTATAATACACTTAGTGGGTACTTAAAAAATACATTTTTTTGCTTAATGTGCTAATATATAGTACAATTTTTAGGATATAATTAATATTTTTCAAATATGAAGGCACCAAAACCAATTTTATGATGAGTATCTGATGTTACCTCATCTTGATTAAACAAAAGTACTGACAGCGGCCGAAAATGAGTCGATAAACTAAATATAAAGACATGAGAAAGTATCGATCATATTTTAAATGAAAATATGCCATGAACAGAAATATTCTGATTTTTGGGTATTTTGAAAAGAACCCTTCAGAATATGGAATCACCATGAAATGCGCAACTATTGAGATTAATTGATGAGATGTTGATACATAATGAGGAGGGGCAATTACCGGAAGATAAAAAAATGATGTTAGTTGCATTGATGTACCAAGCATCACTTACAAGTGAACTATTGGAACTTAAAGAAATCGATGGATTCAAGGAGCTTGTTTCAAAAATTATATTTATTGATTCTTTTTCTAGGTTTAACTGAATATCAACAGGTGAAAAATTTGTTACAGGCCCTTATTGATATTTCTTAAAATTGCAAAAAACTCTTCATGATACTGAGCTTCTATGAAAGGAATCCTTGCAAGAATTAATTTCTGTTATTTTGAAAAATGATTTTGACAATGGGATCCTTAAAATTTCCGAAGAAGAAAAACAAATGATTGTAGCGTACATGTATGAATTAAGACTTTGAAATGAATTGATGGAACTTAAGAAAATTCCATGATTTGAGGAACTCGTTTCCAGAATAATAATAATCGACTCACAGCAGAAGGATAAGCTTTTTGACTTTTAAACAGAATAAATTACCTGATTTATCTTAAATCTATTTAATATTAATTTTCTATAATGGCGGCTATTGATACCTTTGTATGATGACCTACTGCATCAGACTGATGATGAGCGATAAATATGAGGCCCGTGATCGGGGTAAATTGAACAACTGCGCCACAGCAAGGTGCTGATGATGTATCAACTGAGGCGGAAACTTGAGAATATTTAAGTGATCAGAATTCTCTTAATTTGATGACAGCAGAGCTCGCGAGCTTGATTTATGGAAATTTCAGATGAAATTATCGCAAATTGATGAAGACAAATTTCCGAAGTATAAAATTTCAAAAGAAAACTCTAGACAATCTGAAAAAAGCAAAATCCAATCAAGTTTCGCACACCCTTTCCATGTTTAGTTCAGATTATCAAGTGAATGTTGAAACCTTAAATAAATATGACTTTGAAACCAAAAATTCTTGATTTGAAAATATGCAAGCTTTAAAATTGCCCAGTGGTAATTTTTTAGCGAATCCTCTTCATGTAATCGAATCAATAAGATCGAGTGCTCTTAAGAATCTGCTTAATTGAAATTTTCATATCAGATCCAAAAATCTTCTTCCAATTAGTGATACTGCCCTTCATTTAGCTACAAAATATTGAGAAATGGAAAAGGTTTTTATTATGGTTAATGATCGTGATAATTTAAATATCCTAAATAAAGAATGAAAGACTGCTTTAGATATTGCTTTAGATAGTTGACATGATGACATTGCAAAGCTTCTATTGATTTATTGAGCTGATCCGGAAACCATTCAGGAAACCTCAAAACAGTTGCTTGAACAAAAATGAATTACTTCAGAAAATTGAGCTGACCTTATTGCAAAGCTTCTATTGATTTATTGAGCTGATCCGGAAACCATTCAGGAAACCTCAAAACAGTTGCTTTCTGATGTACAGTTTGCATCTAAAAAAATAAAAATACAGAATACTAAGTGTTTCGTCGATTCAAAAGAATTGTCTTTAGAAGATTTCCTTGATTTTGATGTTGATAAGATTACCTTAGGCAGAATTGAGGAACTTCTTTCAAATAAGCTAGTAAAATCTAGATTTGAATATGAACTGAATGCCAGAAAGGAAAATCTTGAAATATTTGATAAGGTTAAGCCTTTTTTAAGGGAGATAGACAATTATGAAATTCTTACAGCCAAAGCAAAACAGAAAATTCTTGAACTTAAGGTTAAAGCATTCAGAGAATCAAGGAAACTGAATGTTAAGGAAATATCATATATTGATTCGATCAGACAGAAAATGAAAGAAATCCATGATAAAATCGATGAGCTATGCTCTTATAAAGAAGTCGCAACAGCATACAGATTAGAAAAGTTGGTTAATCTTAAAAAACAGTTCGACAAGACTTGATTCGTAAGATCAAAATCAAGAGATGATATCATAGAGGATATCCAAGATTCTATTTTGCTTGGCAAAAATGTCTTGCTTACATGAGCCACAGGTACTGGTAAGACTGTTCTTGCTGTCGAGGCTGTCAAAGAGATCGGGAAGCTGTTGAATGTATCTTTTGAATGTATAGATGGTAAGAAGCTAGTTAGCGAAATCAGTTCGGCTGAATCCAAAAAAGAGTTTGATGATTTTGTTGAGGTCTTTTCTGGTTCTCCTGATTCAAAAGCTTCGGATTTCATAGCAAAACAGAGGCTAAAAGGCTGAATAGAAACTTATACTGAAAAATGAAAACTGTTAAAAGCTTTTACAGAAGGAAAGATACCGATAATCGATGAAATAGATCTGATTCCAAATGATACTCTAATGAGGCTGAAACATCTTTTCACTAAGCGTTCGGGCGATTATTATGCTCCACAAGAGGATGGTAATTCCAAATACCTTCTTCGGACTGTAAATATAATCGCAACTGCAAATATAAAATCAGCAAAACATCAGAATAGGGAAGATCTAGATCCTGCAATAGTGAGATTGTTTGATAATATACACGTTAATTATCTTCCAAAGGAAGAAGTTTATGATCTTGCATTAGTAAATATCATGGACAAGGCTGGGTTTATCTATAAAGTTTCTTTACAAGAGCTTCAGGATGAGAATTCAACCCTAGCCAGACTGATCTATTGCCTTAAGAAAGTTGAAGTGAATTATCTATGAATCTGAACTTGAGAAAAAATTTCAAATAAAGATGGGCAATTTCTGAATAAGGCAGTTCTAGAATTAGGTAGATTCGTATGATTGTTCAACTGATTTGCGTCAAGCGGACTTGAATTCAGTCAGTATATCAAGAAGGAAGTTATAGGTTTCATAACAAATATGGCATATCCGAAATCAGATAGGCTTATTCTGGCAAAGATATTCTCTGAAAAATGATTCATCACTAATGCTGATGTCTGAACAATCGCAGAGCCTGGAGTGCTTCTCAGGATAATGGATGATATAAGCAAAAAAGAGCTGGAAGATAATATTTTGGTTGACGATTATAAATTTGATGCTGATTCAAGGATATTCATTGATTCTTTTGAGCTTGCAAACTTGGATGCATTCTGAGTTAGAAATCTTCAAGATAAGAAACTGATGTTCACAAAATCCGAAATATTCTGATTTTTGAACAATCTAGACAGATTCCTGCAAAGATCAGATATAGATTGAAAAGACTGACTTGAACAACTTATAAATGATATTTTATCAGAAAATACTGCAGGAGATAACCTTATCTTCCCAGAAGATAAGAAAATGCTTTTGGTGGGATTGATGTACCAGCTTGCACTTAGGGATGAGCTTCTTGTGCTAAAGAAAATCAAATGATTTGAAGTACTAGTTACAAAAATAATCCTTATCGATTCAGAACAAAAAAAAGTATTTTATGGTAGAAAATGAGATTATATTCCTGAAGATATGCCTCCTGCAGTGACTGAAGAAACAGAATCAAATGCCCTAAGTGAATTAGACAAGAAACGTCTGGAAGTGCTGAAGACAGAAATACAGGATCAGCAATGAATAACGATAGTTGAATTTATTAATCCCAGAAAATCATGAAAAAACATCTTTTATTGAAGTGTTAAGCTTGATGGCTCTATAATAGTACCTTTCATTGATGCAAAAGCATTTATTAAGTCGTGAAGTGAATTTGTTACGTACTGTGAATCTGTAGAAATTGATTCGAATTGATATCTTTACTGAATTGTTGAGATATCACACAATAAGATGCTGCCATTTATTACAAACTCATCTGGATTTAATATCTATACTGAAATATGATGAATCAAAATAGAAAAATGCAGCAATGTAGTTATGAATCCTCAATGAAAATTTAAATGAAACATTCAAGGAGAAGATTGAGTCTGGCATGAATTCGAATGAAATGATATTAATAATATAAAAACCACTTTTAAAGATTGGGAAGTATTAAAGAATAAGCTGCAAGCAAAATATAAGATAAGCATTGATAATAGCGAAGTGGAATTTTGTGATGATGTAAATTGAATCATGGCTTGAAGTCTTGTTTTACATTGAACTTCAGACATGAGAGTGCCTTTTTTGGGCGAAACAATTATTCCGGTTTTTGCTAAAAGCCCGATAAGCGATACTAGGAATCTGACTTTTAATTGAAATGATATTTCTTGAGAAGTCCTATTGTCAGATTGAGATTGGTATGAATTCAAATGAATTAATCTTATTTCCATGGTTGTGCCAATGGGGGAAACTAAAGCCTATACTGATTGGCTGATATTAAAGAATATTTTACAACATAAATATTCTATGGATATCATTAATGAAGAATGCCAAATTATCTCTTGAAAAAGCCTCTTCTGAAAGTTACATTTAGCTGATGGGATAAAAGTTCCATTTTATTGAGATGAGGCCTATATGCAATTCTGAGCAAATAGTGCGATTGATTGTGATAAAATAAGCATAGATTCAGACTGAGAGATTACATGAGAAGTTAAGATGAGCAATGGCATATGGTATAATTTTTTATGACATTCTCAATTAAGTCCATTATGATAAATCAAAACTTAGATGACATACTTTGACTCTTGGGTAAAGGCTTCGATACAATTGCGGAGGAATTATGACATTCTCCTGAAGAGGCTAGGGAAGTTGTACAAGCGGTATTGGATAATAAGGATAAAACTGCTTCGATCTTAGAAGATAAAGATTTATGAACCATAGACACGGATGTTTCTGATTTAGATTGGGAAGAATTAAAAATATTAATTGAAAAAAAATATTCAGTCCAAATAATCGATGATGCTTTAAATGCTCATGAGATTTTTGGCATTTTTTGAACTGTTAAATTAGATAATCTTAAATTAGTACCGCTAGTGTGAGATGCTTTATTCATGATGTTGTGAATGGATGAAATAGTCAGCATAATAGAGCTGAAGCTATCTGATGACAAATTTATATGAAAGGCAAAAGTAAAATGAAATCCTCTAACTATTGATTTCAGCATATCAAAAATTAATTGAATCTGGGAAATGCATAAGGAGGAATTTGATTCTCAAAGCACTACTCAGAGCTATAAAGATTGGGGTGATTTGAAAATCCAGTTGCAAGATAAATACAAAATTGTAATCAATTTGGGTGATGCTACCATAGTTACTAATAACAATTGAGTTCTGTATGGTATATTAGACAATTTCTGAAATCCATGACTAAAAGTGCCTTTTGTGTGAACAAAGATTTTATCTTCATTTGCCTGAAACCCCGTAAAAGATACAAGAAGCCTGGCATTTTGACAATACTGAGCTTATTTGAAATGAGAAGTTCAATTAAGCGATTGAGATTGGTATAGATTTGAATGAGAAAATCTGATTTGAAAAGAAGATATTGCTTGAGTTCAGATATATTCAGACTGGAGCATTCTTGAGCACATAATTCAGAATAAATATAAGATTAACATCCTTGATAAGAAATACGAACTCACAAATTGGCACAACGGAAATTTCTATTGAAGTGTGACAACAGATGAATGATACAAGATTCCTTTTTTCTGAGATCATCTTTATGATAGATTCTGACTGAAAAAAGTAACAGATTCTAAGAATATAAGTTTTAGTTCTATTTCATGAGATTTATATTGCAATATAAGATTAGATGATTGAGTTTGGTATGAATATAATTGATGACCCACGCTTTGAGATAGATTAAAAATTTATAATGATTGGAATGATATCTCTTCAACAATTGAAAAATCACACAACTTAAGTATTGATTGCTGTGTTGAAAATTATATCCAAGCGGATTGATCAATGGCATGAAAATTAAAGCTAACGACTGGTGTCATTTTGCCTTTCCAGTGAATCAGATTATTTACGAATATCTGATGAAGAGAAATTAAAGATTGCTCAGGCATTCATACCGTATCAAGTTGATTTCTGGCTTGAGATGTTCAGCTGGAAGATAATTTATGGCATGATTTTGAAGGGGATACTATTAAATGATATTCGCCATTGCATAGAAACTAAATTCATTATAAATGAAAGATAAAAACTTAGATGACATAATCTGATTACTGGGAAAAGACTTCGCCACTTTGGCAGGGGAATTATGACATTCTCCGGATGGTGCAAGAGAGGTTGTTGATAAAGTGATTAATTCAAGTGGAATTAAAGCATTGGGAATATTGGATATCAAAAATCAAACTGAACCTGAAACTCCCATCATTATCGGAAATCCGAAACTTAAAACGGCTATTGAAGCCTTAAAAGCTTTCCCAGAAGGACGAACAAAAGCCTATGGCGACTTAATAAGCAATTCTTGAAATATAGATTCGACCGATCTTGAAAATGGAGGACATACAGCACTCATGCACGCATCATTCTTCTGATTTACAGAAATTGTCGAAGCTTTGCTTAATGCCTGAGCAGACCCATTCTTATTGGATTTCAGGTTTGAAAATAATTCATATGACCTAGCTGATTCCAGATGATATAAAGAAACGGCATCCTTTTTAAAGATATTCATGCTTGAACACCTTCCGGATAATATTCTTAAAGACTCTTCTGAAATAAGAGACCTCCTAGAATTCAAATTCGATATAAAGATAACTGACATCTATAATTTCTGTAATTTCCCTGATTGAACACTTGGCTGAATTGTACGAATTGACAATTGACTTAACTTGCCATTTGCCTGAGACAAGCTCATTAGGGAGATAGAATTGAGAAAGATAACTGACACTAAGGATATATATGTAAGTAAATCTTGAGTGCTTTGCGGTAAGATTCAGCTTAGCAATGGCGGGTGGTTTAATTTTGAATGAAACATAATTACGAATGCAGTATCAAATCCAAATAATAAATGAGTTACCAGAATAACATATTAATATGACAGCACAAAACCTAGATGACATAATCTGACTGCTTTGAAAAGACTTCAACACAATCGCTGAGGAATTATGACATTCTCCAGACAGTGCAAGGGAAGTCATCAAAAGCGCAATTGAATGAAACCGGATAAAGGCATCGGGCGTTATTGACGCGCCCCTTCCTGCACCTGCAAATGAGAGGATTCCAATCGAATCTGCATCAGTTGATTCTTTGTTGGATGCTCTTAAGACTGAATTTGAATTGAATAATGGAGTAATAATCGTTGAATTTATGGAAACAGATTTCACACCTGATGGCGTGCCATTCTGAAAGGTGAAGCTATCCGATATGTGTATCCTTCCATTTTATTGAAAACAAATACTATCAAATTCAACTATCGCATATTGCGACCACATAAAATTCTCCGAATCATGATATGTATATGGAGCTGTCTGAATGAAGGATTGAGGAGTCATACCATTTAAAATCAGCAATAAAGTAAAATATTGCATACCAGTTGTTTGATCAGTGCAGATAAATAATTGCGAGGATCTTGAAATTATGCCAAATGGGATTTTGAAATGAAAAATCAGCGATAAGAAAGACTGGAAATGGTATGAATTTGAATGAGCTGAGATTATAGGCAGAGTTTTGAAATCGTCAAACATTATCTTTAGGGATAAGCATTCTATTGCGAAAGAACTTAAAGGTAAATATTGAATTGATGTTGATAAAAGCGACTTGAAAGTTGCGTATATGCTTTATAATTGCCCTTTGTACTGAACAATAAGACCAGTCAAGTGAGGAAAATACCCTTACGTATGAGGGGAAATGTTCAGGGAGGTGGAATGACATAGGATTGAGCATATTCACTCGATCGAACAAAAACATAATTATTTCATTTGCACTATTTCGATTTATTGATGAGGTGACAGAGAAACAATTATAATTAAAGAACGCTGAAAATATGTTATTTATCTTAATAAGTCAATTAACCTGATATAATGAATGCAGATAATCTTAATGACATAATCTGACTGCTTTGAAAAGACTTCAACACAATCGCTGAGGAATTATGACATTCTCCAGATGGCGCAAGAGAGGTTGTTGAGTGAGTTATTAAAGATAACCGGATCAGGGCATGAGAAATTCTAGAAACAGAAACAAAACTACCGCTCAAGACTGAGGAAGCGGCGGTCATACAGGCTACCGATGAAGAAGCATCAGAAATGAATTGGTGAGAACTGAAAGTTATAATTGAAAATAAATATAAGGTTTATATTAATAGTTATCTTTCAGGTTGAAAAACAGCTAACGGTAAGAAATATTGAATAGTACATCTTAGCAACTGAGACATTCTGCCATTTTTTGGCGATGTTTTGTTTGATAATATATGAGGCCACAAAATAACTTCTGCTAATATAGGCTACGACACAGGGTTAGATGCAATTAGATGACAACTTAAAATACAATGAAATTTAACTCTGCCATTTGCTTTCATTATCAAGAAAATAAATTGAACACCCACAATTGAACCAGATATGAGTCAAGTTCGTATAGCTACTCAACCATATAAGAATTGGGATGAACTGGAAAAAATTCTTGAAGCTAAATATGGCATAACTATTTGATGGTGAAACGTTACTGTGCACAATACTCCGTATTGAGTGATTTATTGACACATTATAATCAAATGAAATCCTAATTTCATTGTTCCTTTTATATGAGATAAAATTTATTTTGACTTCTGAGAGAATAAGATTTTGAATGTTGGCAATCTTTCATTTGATTGATTGAATCTCACTTGAGAAGTTGAGCTTGAGGATTGAGAATTTTATGAATTCATTTGAAATAAGCTAATATCTAAAGTTGTCAAAGCTTGAGAAGATAAAGTATACACCTCTATAAACATACTCAAAGAAATACTTAATTCAAAATATGGTTTCAAAATCAAAGCTTGGAAAGATCTGGATAATTTGCCCAATTGATGACTTACTTGAAAAATCAGATTAGATGATGGGTTCTGGTATGAATTCACTTGAGATTCCGTAACGGGCGGAAATGTTTCAAATGCTATCAGGATTTCAAAAGAATGGGATGAATTAAGAACGGCCTTAAGCAATAAGTATTCGATTAATATAGTAGATTATGATTTGTGAAGTTCATCAGGTCCTGGTAATTTTCCTATTTTCTGATGAATTGAGCTTGATTCTATGAAGATAATACCCTTTATTTGAGATACGGCAATATTTTCTCTTGATTGATTGGAAATCATTGGAGTAAAAGATTTTAAGCCCTTCCTGACATTTATCGTATGCAAAATTAAAGTAGCATATGATTGAGAATGGATAAATGCCATAATCGAGAAGAAAAATTGAATATATATAATCCGAAAAAAATAATATGACAAAACAATCGCTAGATGATATAATCTGATTGCTCTGAAAAGGATTCGATGAATTAGCGGAGGAATTATGACATTCCCCAGAAGGAGCGAAAGAAGTGGTAAATCTTGCCATAATTAGCAGCAGCTCAAAGGCAATGGCCGCCTTATCTCCAGATGAAGAAAAACTGCCAGTCATAAATGCTACAGAGACGCAAAAACTGGCTTTAGAGAAAATCGTCCAACATCTAAGAAGAGGAACATATGATAAAATGGCAAAAAGGCTAGAAAAAACAAATGATATAGATGTTGATATGTCAGATATTGTTCGTTATCCTCAATGACCCCTATTGTTTTTTGCTTTTTATAATGAAACCAACGATAGCGAGCTTATGGATCTGGTTCTGGCCGCAAAACCAGATATGTCTGTTGTAGATTCAAATTGACGGAATATTCTAATGAAGGCAATTACCCACTCAACATCTTATACTAGAGATAATATAATTACGTTATTGAGCACTATGAAAAAAATGTTTAATGCTTGAATAAATATCATGCAAACTGATAATGATTGAAAAACTGTATTGGACATTATAAGAGAAAGATGTTATTGAAGTTGTTTAAGAGATGATAACTTAGTAATGATTTATGATCTTATCAGAGTATATACAGATACTTATTGACCCACAAGAAAACAGATATATACAAAAAAAGTAGTTGAAGAATTAAAAAAATCCAGATTAACTGAAATGCGTGATTTTTGAGATATCATAGAGAAAACTTGAAATGTGAATGAGCTTAATGCAGCCTGAGATACATTGCTTTCAACTTTAATTTTAGAAAAAAAATATGATCTGATAAAAAACTTATGCTGAGCTTGAGCGGATCCCATTAAACCATTTAATGGGGGAAATTGAATGATAAGTCCGATTTCATACCTAGAGAATGAAAGATGAGATGAGGAAAAGAAAGTCCATGCCTTGCTTGTAAAACAAGCTGAAAATATCAAAAGACTTCATATTGCAGCAGAGCTTATGGAACAATATCAGCTTTATAGTGAAGATGCAGACAGGATGATCAGGGCATTTGACATTGATGCCCGAGACTTAAAAACATGATTGACTCCATTCATGAAGATTGTTATGAATTGAAACATGGCATTGATTAAAGCCCTAGAATTGACAAACCCAAATACTGGAGCTGTTGATGAAAATTGATTTTCGGCACTTATGATTGCTGCTTGAACTTGAAAAATGGATCTTGTGGAATGTGTTTTGGCTGTTTGAAGTCCAGCAGATATAGAAATCAAAAACTTCCAATTTCTTACCGCTCAGGAAATGGCGAAAAAATTGTGATATATTGATATCGCTGAGAGGATTGATAAATTTGCCCGTGATTGGGAAAGCGATAACGATATACCTTTTTAACATATACCATGAATTGACAAAATCTAGATGACATCATATCTCAATTAGCGAAACCGGTTGAAGAATTAGCCGGGGATATTTGAGTTGCACCTGAAAATATTTGAATATATATAGAAAATTCAATTACTTGAAAGTTTTCAGGTTTAAAGTGAGGAGTTTCATCTTGAGTCGAGGCCCTATTAGAAAAAGATAAAGAAATAACTCCTGAGTCAGAAGATGGTGTGATGCCAGTTTTTAACAACCTCATAAGGCTCTTAAAATCTGAATCACTGAAAAATCCATGATATGAACAATATATTGACCTTTTGGTCTCCACTATGAATGTAGATGCAACCGGTGAATCCGAGCGGACGCTGCTTTATTTCGCTCTACATGATTGAGCTTGCAATGAAGATTTTATCGTGGAAATATTGAAAGCTTGAGCAAATCCTAACTTGATAGTTTGTGGAGATACCACACTGCACTTTGCTATCGAGAATTGAAGTGAAAATATTGTCACTGCACTTATCAAATTTTGAGCAAATCCTGCTAAGCGGGATAAAAGCTGAATTTCCTGCTTGCAGCTTGCAAAACTTGCATGAAATAAAAAAATTTCTCATATCCTTGAAAACAGTAAGACATTCAGCTTTTTACAGCAGAATCTTCATGATATCTTGATTGCAAAGTGACATGATGGCTGGTCTCAGGCTATCATTTATTCAAAAGATATGGAAACAGAACTTTATTGAGAAAAATGAATATTTTGGTTTGCGAATAAGGATGAAGATATAATGAAAGCCTTTATCGCATGCTGAGTTGATCTGAACGTTAGAGATGACAAAAAGATGACACCAATAATGAATGCTGCCAAATATGGAAAGAAAGAAATTGTCCTCGCCCTTCTTGAGGCATGAGCCGATAAGACTCTTCTGGATGAACAATGAAAACCAGCTTTTATGCATGCAAAATTAGCTTGATTTGATGATATTGTTAAGATACTGGAAAAGTGTCCGGTGACTGACGATTTTTTGAATTATCTGAATTCGATTTGAATGAGTGTAGTCTCTGATTCAATAAAAGAGGATAGAGATATTGACGCCATAAGCGATCAAGGAAATACATTGCTGATGTATGCATCGATGAGCTGAAATTTCACCCTGCTCAATGAATGCAAGAAATTTTGAGCTGATTTCAATTTAACCAATTCCAATTGACGAACAGCATTAACTTATGCCGTGGCTAAAGAAAGCTCTGACGTTGTGGAATTTCTCCTTGATAATTGAGCAGATCCGAATAAGAAATTGATGTCTTGGTGAACTGACAATGGGGCAGGCATTCAGGTAAGGGAGAGAACATGTTTGGATTTTACTGCAAACACGCAAATAATAAGACTGATTAAGCAACACAAATCTTTCAATTGATGATTTCTAAGTAAAGTTGTTAATCTTTTAAAAAAATAAATGACAAAGAATAATCTGCATGACATATTAGACCAACTATCCAAGCCAGTAGAAGAACTGGCGAGAGATGCATGAGTTGAAGCTGATAACATATGAATGTTTGTCAGTGATTTGATTTCAGAAAACAAGATTCCTGAAATTATGAAGGAGGTGCAAAAGTGAATTATATCATCAGTTGAAGATCGGGCTAGGATTGGCGAGTCAGATAAACCAGTTTGATATATCAGCCAAACAATGCTTGATAAATTGATAAATAAGTTATGTGCTTCATGACAGTTATGATTTCAAAAATTTTGAAATATTATCAAGAAGACTAATTTCATAGACGAGCCAGATGAAGATTGATTGACATTTTTGAATTTCTTGGTTTTCAATTCGGCTGGAAACAGGTTTTCAGATATCCTTGAGAAGGTTCTTATTCTCTGAGCAAACCCTAATTGATTTTTCAATGGAGAAAATCTTTTACATATTGCAACACAATATTGAAATATCAAGGTGGCATATTTATTGGTCAAATACTGAGCAGACCCTACCGCAAGGAATAAGTCTTGAACTTCTTCTCTCACAATCGCTAAAATCAATGGTTCCCAAGAAATGATAAATGTCCTTAAATCAAGTGACATATTCAAGATGAAATACGAAAAACTTTTAAGCGAGCTTAAGTTAAAGGGATTCAATTGAATTGATCTGCTTTTGCTCATGTCTTACGATCTTGACGCTGAAAGGAGCTGAGATCCTTGAATAATCCAATTCTGTTACAGAGATGATGATGTCATGGGTGCGCTTATCGATTGTTGAGTGGATGTGAATGTTCGTGATTCCAAAAACTGATGGTCGTCCCTCATGTTTGCCACTTACAATTGACATGTCAAAATGATCAAGATGCTTCTAGCTGCCTGAGCTGATATCAATGTGCAATGAAAGCAGGGCAAGACAGCTCTGGATATCGCAAATACCCAAGGCATTGAAGAAGTAAAGAAAATTCTCAGATATGCGCAGATCGAAGACAGTTTTTTAAAAGATCTATGAAAATCATGATTCTCCGCAATTTGACATATTATTACTTCTGCTCAAGATATCAATGCGCCAGATATCAATGACAACACTCTTCTGCAGCTATTATCCTGTTCCTCCCATGTTGATCTTCTAAAGAAATGTATAGGGTATTGAGCCGATTTGGATTATCGGGAAAATTGAGGAATGACATCTTTGATGCTGGCAGCAAGGATGTGAAACCAGCAGAACGTAGAAATTCTTTTGAATGCCGGAGCCAATCCGAACATTACAGTCAAGTGATGGATAAATATGCATTATAAGCACAGGAAAAAGCCAATGCAAAGAGATCTGATGGATGCTGCGGACTTTGCCGAATTCAGCTGACATCCATTCCTTGCAAAGCTGATACGCAATTCTAAGAAATATTCTCGAGGTTCCTTAATTGCAAAATTTAAAAAAATAATCAATTAAATGATGTCCAATTCGATCAATGACATATTATCGCAGTTATCTAAGCCGATAGAAGAACTTGCAAGAGATGCGTGAATCCCTCCTGAATGAGTTAGCAGCTTTATCGATGAAGTTGCAAATGATCACATTCAGCCTGTAATCTCTATGATTAAGGACTCTTTCTGAGATATACTGCCTGTTGCAGGTCACTTATCATGAAATGCCGATTCGAGTCATTTTGAAGATTTGATTTCATATTTGAAATCAAAATGACTGACTATTCTGTGCGAAGCTATTGAAAATGAGAAAAATGCCGATGCTATTTTGCCAGCATGATGCACATCTCTGCATTTCTCGTTTGTATTCCCGAATGATCTTTCATTAAGCAAAAAACTGCTTTTGGCTTGAGCAAATCCGAATGTCTGTGGAGATTTCTCTAGAACCGCACTCCATCTCTGAGTATCGACCTGAGATATTGAGCTTGTAGAGATGATGCTTGAAAAATGAGCAGAACCCAATGCCAGAGACATGAAATGAGAAACGCCGCTCCATTATGCAATCAATAAGAAAGATTCTAAAATGATTGAATTACTGAAGAGCTCTCTGAAGTATAGATTATATTTAGGTGAGTTATATGAAGCATTTGAAACTTCTCTAAATTTTGTCTCAGGAAAATGACATGAATATGTCACAGTTATGCAAGCGGACTGAGGCGATATCGAAACAAAACATTATTGAGATAATCTGATTTATAATTTCATATGACAGGATTTGAAATTAGTAAAGGCTCTTATTAAAGCCTGAGCAAGGATAGATCCATTAAGCATGAGTCATTCGACACCCCTGATAAAGGCTGCTAAAGTCTGAGATTGAGCTAGTGCAAAGTGTCTGCTTGAGGCCCATGCAAATATCAATGCTACTGATGTTAAATGATGCACCCCATCTCAGATTGCCACAGATTATTGACATCCAGAGATAGCAAAAGATATAAATTGGGTATTTATCAAATCGGAATTATTAGATTCCATAAAGCAATTGTGATTCGAGCAAAATGCAGATATGATAGAATCATTAAATAATATAAATGCGATTGAACAAGAAACATGAATGACGATTGTTCATAAGTTATCAATTGCAAGCGAAAATTCTAGACTGCTAGAAAAATGTTTGGATTTCTGAGCGAATCCGAATATCCCTGCTTTAATAGCGATTTGTACACCTCTTATGATAGCAGCGGCTACATGAAATTATCTTTGAGCTGAAATACTTTTAAAAAAAGGTGCTGATCCCAACATCACCGCTACCAGAAAATGAACTTCTTGGTGAGTTAGTATCGAAGGGCCAGTCGATGCCACACAAATAGCTCTAATAGCATGACATACTAAGCTGGCCAAGCTGATAAGATCTGACAAAAGATATATTAAGAAATGATTTTTTGCCGATTTTAAGAAATTATTCGGCCAGAGCAATTGAGATGGTTGATTAGAAATGTAATAAAAAATATATGGAAAAACAATCAATAGACGACATAACAAGACTTCTTTCCATGGATCTCGGTGCATTGACTGAGGAATTATGACATACCCCTGAAGAGGCTAAGGCTATAGTGAATTGAGTCGTGGAAGCAGGCAGTCCAGCGGTTGAGGCTTTGATTGATGAGGTTTCGCATGATGTAGAAGATGCTCTGGTCCCTTCTGTATATACAGCATCTGAATTACAAATTATCATTAGCGGGCTGCGCAAGAGTTTGGATTCAGAAAAATCAGAATGGATCAATGATATATTGATGAATAATGATTTGTTCTATTTGGATAAGGATGAGAATAACATTCTCATGATCCTCATATCAGAATGAAATATCAATGCTGTCGAATATTTGGCTGCTTATCCATTTGATTTTTTTCATAAAAATAAAGATGGCTATAATCTTTTTGATCTTGTTGAAATTCTCGCCTCTGATAATCAGCTTAATGAATCATATAAAAATAATGTCAGACAATGCTATAAGATAATTTATGATAAAGTCGAATCTGCTTTAAGTATTGAATTTGTGCTTATGACATTAAAGAAATCTTCTAATTTTCATCAATATGAAGAGTTATATGAAAAAATGCTTATATCCTCAAACATAAATGAAATAAATTGATTTGGTACGAATCTTCTCCAAAAAGCTTCTTTATATTGAGATGTCAATGTTGTAAAGGTTCTTGTAAAAAATTGAATTGATATAAAACACGCAAATTGAAAATGAGAAACAGCAATAAGTATTGCCAAATCAATGCTTCAATGAAGTAAATTCATAACGGATTATGAAGAAATAATAAAAATTGTCACTGATGCTGATAATATTTCATTTAAGGTTAAACCTATACTGGATTTTTTTGAAGATAATAAAAACAGAAATAGATGAACATATTATCCTCACTTCATATTTTTGCTTAAGAAGACTTGAAATATAGATGAAATAGATCCAGTTTCTTGAAACACTCTATTGCATGCCGCCATATCGGATTGGGATGTGGCATTGATTAATCTTTTATGGAAGCAGTGAGCCAAAACTGATATACCGAATAAAGGATGATCAACTGTTTCAGAAATAATAGCAACAAAAACTCATCCATTTTATCAGAAATTCAATGAAATGCTCAAAGATAATAACAGGAATGCGATCATTTAGAAGGAAAATTGAAGTGCATATTTTTACATAAACTAAAAAAATTATGAAAAAAAATAACTTAGATGACATAACACGATTGCTCGCGCTAGAATTTGATGATTTGGCTTGAGAATTAGGTCATAGCCCTGATGAGGCAAGGTCGATCGTCGATTCAGCGGTTTCTGAAATTAAGCCGAGTCAAGTCGATGATCTTATCTGAATGGTTTCTGGAGTTGTCAGCGATAAATTAGAATCTCATAAACCCCAAGTGATTTATAGTGACCAAGAGCTTTGACTTATAGTTGATTTGATTAAGGGCGAAAAGATAAATGAATCAAAATGGCCTTGGACAAAGGAGATAATGGAACAACATAACCTATTCTGTACAAATCTTTTTTGACAGAATATCTTAATGGCAATGGTTATGGAATGACAAATAGATGTTGTTGAGCTATTAGCAAAATATCCATTTGATATGGATCATAGAGACAGGAATTGAAAAACCATAATCGACCTCATTGAGTTCACTCTGAATTCATATATGGACGACATAGATAAAGGGAAAGTACATATGTGTGCAGATTATATCTATGAGAAGCTTGAATCAGAACCAACGCTGCAATTTCTGATAAAAACCATTGAAGGTTCCAGCAACCATTCCAAGTATGCCTGATTGCTGCACGAGGCAAAACAGACTTGAGATTTTAATGTGACTGATGACAGGAAAAACACTATGCTTATAAATGCAGCATTGTTGTGAGATTATAAGGTTGTTAAGACATTGGTGAATTACTGAGCCGATATCTATAAGAAGAATATCGAATGAGCAACGGCATTGTATTTAGCTAACTGAATGCTGGGAATTAAACCGGACATTGCCGAGTACAAAGATATAGTAAGCTTATTGTCTTCAAAAGATCTTTCCCTATGAATCAAGGATATCATAGGATATATGGAAGATTCGATAAAATATAAATCTGATTCACAATACATGCACATCTTGAGTCTTATTAAAAAAACCTGAGACATCAATACCGTTGGTGGCGGCTGATGAAATCCGATTCTCAATATAGCGATTTCATTCTGGGATGAGCCGCTTATAAAAATGCTTCTTAAAAATTGAGCCAAAACTGATACCATAAACAAGAAATGACAGGATACACTGGAATATTCCAAAGAAAAGTGAAATCTTTTTTATCAGAACCTGATGGTGCTTATAAATGATAATAAAAGAGAAGAAGAAAGACTGGATAAAGCATGTTCTTTTTTGTCAAAATCAAATGATAGTGATGTACTTGATCAGCTGCTTTTGATAAAAAGCTCAAAGAATATTAATATAAGAAATTCAAGCTGAGATGCTATTCTCCATCTTCTGGCAAAAAAATGAGATTTAGATTTATTCAACCAAGTTTTTCATCTTTGATGAGATATGGATTTGCCAGACTGAAAATGAGCTTCAATGGTCCAATGTTCCTTAGATTGATGAAATGATGAACTTACTGCTTATATTAACAATAAATCATTCCCTTTTTAATTTTACATGAATACAAATAATTTAAATGACATACTTGCTTTAATGGAAAAAAGCGTAGAAGAACTTGCAACAGATGCGGGCATGACTGTCGAAGAAGCTCATGTTGAGGTTGTGAGGGTTGAGAAAAAACTGCAGGTTTCTGATGTTATTTCTACTAATCCGAAATTATTTGCCGATCAGAAATTCGCTGAGCTTATCAGTGAGATCAGAACTTATTGATGGACTCCTGAAGTGAAAGATATGATTTCTGAGATTGAAAAAACTTGAAATATAAATCTAGCAACAATCAGTTGATGAGTAACGCTTCTTATGTTCGCAGGCCATAATTGATTTGTTGAACTTGTTAAGAAATTATTATCTTATTGAGCAGATAAGGATTTACCAAATAAAAAATGACTGAAGGCTCAAGATTATGTTGCTAAGCTCTTAAAAACCCTCAAATTCAAGAAAAACCAGGATAATTTTAAGGAAAGACTACTTAAGATTCACACACTTCTCGGTGCTGATGATAAAAAAACCCCATCTTTAGAAAAAGATTCGTGATCTTCTCCATTTTTGTCAAATACCGATGCTGTTGATTTAGCGGGAATAAAAGAACTTTTCAGCTATCTGGAAGCCAATTCTATGGTGGAGTGGAAAAACCTGATAGGACTCAAGATGGATCCGGATGCTAAAATGTTTGCAGAGCATGAAAATTATCCGTTATATACTTTGCTGATGGCTGCGGTCTGTAAGTGAGATTTGACATTGATCAGAATGCTCATTCTTTTATGATCTAACCCGAATCTGAAAAATCCAAAAGGGAAAACATCATTCCAATTGGCAAAACTTCTTCAAGAGGCCGATAAGATTTTATCAGAGAATGTTTATGAATTACTTAAGAAAAGTCCTCTCTATTCACCAAAAAAAGATCTTGAAAAAATTTTAGATTATCTTGATTCAAAAACGATGTCAG
>AMFJ01033837.1_pt1 | contig 23384 bp, 15 predicted proteins | sample 427208 | NCBI WGS metagenome assembly AMFJ01 (sample SAMN02954298, study PRJNA114691) | groundwater metagenome | biome: aquatic; feature: subsurface aquifer; material: sediment; isolation source: subsurface aquifer sediment | place: USA: Rifle, CO | collected 2008-08 | reverse complement strand
CTTCGCTACCGCTCAGTGTCTTCCGGCTGAGTATGCCCTTGTGCAGGTATCATACAAGGATACATTTTAAACAATTTGTTTTTATTGAATTGATAATCTGATTATTTTTCTTTTCAAGAAAAAGAGTCTGAAGACTAACAATACTATTGAAAACTGGCGGATGGAATACTTCCACTTGAGATTAATGATTTAAATAGAAAGACTATATTTGTATTATACCTATACAGAACTACTATGAAAAGACTTTTTTTCTCACTATGCACAATAATAATGTTGCACGCTTTTCTATTTTTACCAGTAATACTTAAAGCTCAGAGTGAAAATATTGTTATATACGGTTCTGCAACGAAAACTAAAACCGGCAAATGGTCAATTGTTATACATGGAGGAGCTGGTATTGCTCCTAAAGCAATGACTCCAGAAAGAAAGGCATTGTTTGAAAAAAATCTGCTGGCTGCTCTTGATATAGGTAAGAAAATGCTTACAGAAGGCAAATCAAGTCTAGATGCTGTTCAGGCAGTGGTTAATTATATGGAAGATTGTCCTCTTTTTAATGCCGGAAAAGGCGCAGTTATGAATATAGATGGTATTCATGAACTGGATGCTGCTATAATGGACGGCTCGAATCTTAAAGCTGGAGCAGTTGCGGGTGTTAGAGATATTAAAAACCCTATAAATGCTGCCAGATTAGTAATGGACAGTACAAAACATGTGTTTTTGATAGGTGAAGGTGCCTCGTCTTTTGCAAGGTTGATGAAACTCGACATTGTGGATAATTCATATTTTTCTACGAACGAAAGGAGTGAACAACTTATTAAAATAAAAGATGGAGCAGAAGATCCAAACCCAAGAGGCACTGTAGGTTGTGTAGCACTGGATGTAAATGGTAATCTGGCAGCCGGAACATCAACTGGTGGAATGTCCGGAAAAAAATGGGGAAGGGTAGGAGATGTTCCGATTATAGGAGCAGGAACTTATGCCAATAATGCCACTGTTGCGGTTTCTGGAACCGGACATGGTGAATACTGGATTAGAAGAGTTGTTGCATTTGACATTTCGGCATTAATGGAATACAAAGGATTTTCACTTGAAAAAGCTTCGAGAGAAGTGATATTTAATAAAATAGATCCTATGGGGGGGTCAGGAGGAGGAATAATTGCAGTAGACAAAGACGGAAATATCTCAATGGTATTCAACACCGGATTGATGCACAGAGCATGGGCTAAATCATCGGGTGAATATGGAGTTGGTATTCTTAAGGGAGATGAAAAAGTATTTAATAACTAAATAATTAATTGAATGGATATGAAATTTAAACCGGGTCTTCTTACAAAAATTCTAATTGCAATATTTTTAGGTATTATTTCATCTTTTATTTTCCCAGTATCAATAGTTAAAATATTTATAACATTAAGTTCAATATTCAGCAATTTTCTTGGTTTTGTCATCCCTCTGATAATACTCGGTCTTGTTGCTCCCGGAATTGCCGAACTTGGAAAAGGTGCCGGAAAACTATTGGGAATTACAACATTAATTGCTTATGGATCTACACTTTTTGCCGGTTTTTTTTCGTTCTTTACCACTAAATGGTCTTTACCAATATTGATTGACAAGGGAACCTCTTTTTCAAATATCGGCGAAATGACAAACAATTCTATTTCTCCTTATTTTTCAATTGACATGCCTCCAATTATGGGAGTAACAACATCTTTAATCCTGGCATTTTTGATAGGATTGGGTTTAACTGCAGTGAAGGGGGATACTCTTAAACGTTCTTTTCTCGAATTTAGGGATTTAATTATACTTGTTATTGTTAAAGCAATAATACCCCTTTTACCATTGTATATTTTTGGTATTTTTATTAAAATCGCTAAAGAAGGTCAGGTTACTATTATTATGGGGTTGTTCTTTAAGGTTATTATTGTAATCTTCATAATGCATGTTTTGCTTCTTTTATTTCAATTTATTCTTGCTGGTGCTATATCAGGGAAAAACCCTTTTAAATCGTTAGTTACTATGTTGCCTGCGTACATGACAGCACTGGGTACTCAGTCTTCTGCAGCAACAATACCTGTTACTCTGGCTCAAACAAAAAAGAATGGTGTAGATCCTGAACTCGCAGATTTTGTAATTCCTTTGTGCGCTACAATTCACCTTTCCGGAAGTACCCTTAAAATTGTTTCTTGTGCATATGCAATAATGTGGATGTTAGGGATGCCAGCAACGTTAGATATTTTTGCAGGCTTCATTTTGATGCTTGGAATAACAATGGTTGCTGCACCAGGTGTTCCGGGAGGAGCAATAATGGCTGCAGTTGGCCTGTTGCAAACCATGCTTGGCTTTGATCAGAATGCAATTGGACTTATGATTGCCCTCTATATCACAATGGATAGTTTTGGAACAGCCTGTAATGTAACCGGAGATGGTGCAATTGCTATAGTAATGGACAAAATATATCAAAAGAAAAAAGTGATCAGTAAAGAAATATTATAATCGTCCCGATACTTCAATATGCTGTCTTATGGAATCCCTAAAATCCATATTGTCTATTAATTCAGTTGTTTTTAAATGCATACGATATCTCCAGTAATGATTGGGGTTTGAAGGGATGTTTATTCTTTCATCAGCAGGATTTTCTCTTCTTAAACTGCCAAACATCGAGAGCCAGTCCTGCAATGGTAATACAACAAGCATTGATGGTGAATTAAGATGCGCATCGATTATTTTTGAACATAACCATGGCTCGCAAAATAATGGAGCATCTCCATATTCTCTAATTATTTGGTTGTAATAAGTTTTGCTCAACTCATGGTTTTCTTCCCACCAACCTCTTAATGTGCTTGTATCATGCGTTCCAGTGGTACAAACAGATAGATAAGGATATTCAGCAGGATTGCCAAATTTTGCTTTCGGATCTTTAGGCATTCTTTGAATTTCCAAAGTAAGAATACTTAAGGATTTCATAGCAGAGGGCACGCAAGCCGGAATCATACCAAGGTCTTCTCCGCAAACGAGCATTCCTGTCGCTGATATTAGACTAGGCAGTTTTTTCATTGCCGTTTGATACCAGAAATCATTGTTTCTACTATAATAGAAATTATTGTAAACTCTGTTGTAACTCTCTTTTTGACTCTGGCTTAGAGATTGATAGGATTTTGTGAATTGGGCAGTGATTCGCGGATGAAACTTTGAATGGTCTATAGAATCCGGAATAAACAAAATCTCGGCACAAAGAGATAACAAGGAATCTTCGTGTTTTAAAAAAGAAGAGTCAGGATGATCCTTAAAATACATAACAATAGCGTCTTGGGTACTAAATCTCTCTTTTAAACGATATGATTCCCATCCATTATTGTCAAGAAATAAATTTATAACCTCCATTTTAGCACTTCCGAAATAATCATCAAGCATGAATTCTCGTATGAAAGGTATGCAATCTCTTTCGTAAGAGAAATTGAATCCAAATGAACGAATTTCGCCTTCTGAAAATGGAAGTGAAGGATTGAAATGCCCCATTAAACCCTCTGTGGAATGAGAAGGAATCTCCCATATTCTAAAGAAACCAAGTATATGATCAATTCTGTATGCATCAAAATATTCTCCCATTTTTATAAACCTTTTCCTCCACCAGATGAAACCGTCTTTTTCCATTTCATCCCAATGATAAGTTGGAAATCCCCAGTTTTGTCCTTTTATGGAAAAATCATCAGGAGGAGCACCTGCTTGCCCGTTAAAGTTAAAATATTGAGGTTCAAACCAGGCGTCAACAGAATTCTTATTTATTCCAATAGGAATATCACCTTTTAAAATTACTCCTTTGCTGTTTGCATAAGAATGAACATCGGATAGCTGGATATGAAGATGATACTGTACAAAGTAATGAATTGAAATCTCTTTGTAAAATTTACTTTGAGGCGATGTCAATTCAGAAATTTCACTCTGATCGTATTTAGAATATTTCGGCCAGGTTGAGAAACCTGCAGTTTTGTACTTATCCCTTAAAAAACAAAAGGCAGCATAAGGAATAAGCCATTCCGAATTTTTAGAAAAATACAATTTATAATCTTTTGATTTAGAGGTTTTATCCCATGTTTCAACAAATATTGTTTTGATATAGTCCCACTTTAATCTGGCAACTGCATCATAATCTACAGATTCAAGTTCATTAAGTTTTTTAGCCAGCTTTGTATGTGTTTCCAGAAATTTTGTGTCATTTGGAATTCCTACACTATTCAGATTTATGTAAAGGGGATGCAAAGCGTAAATTGAAATTGCACCGTATGGGTATGAATCATTCCATGTGTGTGACATGGTTGTATCATTAACAGGAAGTATCTGCAAAACTTTTTGTCCTGTAACATACATCAAATCTACCATCTCTTTTAAATCAAGAAACTCACCAATTCCACAACTTTCATCACTTCTAAGTGAGAAAACAGGAATTGAAGTGCCGGCAAATTTGGGTCTAGAAGATTTTAAATTTACAGAGAAATGATTTTTGATAATTTTGACATCCTTTTCAACTAATAAATTGTGGAAAGTTCGGTTTTCTCCCTCTTCCCAAATGAACATTCTCTCTTGTGAAAGATTGTTTTTAACAAGAAATTTATACTCGAATATTTCAGGAAAAGAAGAGTTGTCAAGATTGATTTCCCAAATATCATCTTTGTTATAAACCATCGGTACAGCCTTGGTTGTATCCCAGTTTCCCAGTATGTTTAAATTTCCGGATATATACAGAAATTCAGAAGGTAAGAGATTGTTTGCAAAGCATGTTATAGATAAATTATCATCCCCCCTGGACTCTATGCGCTCTCTTTTGAAGAATACTTTTCTGAAGGCATCCGAAAAGAAAGGAGACTCCTCCGTAAACGGCCTCCATTCGTCATAAACATAGTAATCATTACTATCTCCAAAAGAGAATATTCTTGATGGACCGGATTCACAATTTATGCCATAAATATTATCTCTTAAAATATAAGCATATTTAAAATCGATCTTCTTCTTGAAATTTAATGATATACTCCAATTCCCATCATAATAATTTAGAGGTATTGCTTTAGTTATATCAAGATTTCCTAACTCCGGTAAAGAACCGGAAATTAAAATGGTTTGACCATATTTTGTTTGAAAGGGAATATTGAATTTGATTCTCATACCGATTATTAATTCTTATCGATTATATTTCGCAAACCTAATTTATTTTTTTTAATTATTTACAGGTAAGATTATGTTTTGTATATTTACATACAGTTATGAAAAATATGAAAACATCTGTATTTAAAACTAATGGTGATGTAAAAAGAGATTTAAGGTTCTTAAATATCACAATTACTCTTTTTGCACTTATTCACGCTTTAGTCTGTTATGTTTTGAGACGTATGAGCATCGATGATGGATTATTTCTCACTATTCTAACAATCGGGATGATAGTTATTCTAATTAATTTTTTTAACGGTACTGTAGATGTTTTTCTTTCTCTGTCTCTACTTTCGATATTGGCAGGTTTCTATCTTGGCACAAAGGGTGCCGATCTTGTATATCTTGTATTGCCTAATTTCCCGATTCTGACCCATGTTATTGCGACAATAATGGTCACAGTTTTTTTGGGGTGGGCCGTTTATTTTATCCTAAGGAAAAGAATTAAGAAAGGATGAGAAATTTAGGTTTCAAAAAAGTCATTGAATTTACATTTCTTGCTCTATTGGTTTTTGGTTTCAGAGTTCTTATTCAGGAATTCATGCCTCTTTTTGAACAGAATTTAAATCTAACATTTGGCCGTTTTTTAATAAAACTTTTAAGCAATTATCCTCTTACTTTCGTGATGCTTTTGTTTGATATTTATGCAGTTTATCTGTTAAATAAATATTTTAAAAACGATTGGGCCTATTTAAAAATTTTGTTATTTGTTATTTCATCCTTGCTCATCGCAACAATATCTGCACTTTGGATAAGGGTTCCGATTTGGAGCGGTTCGTACACTGCTACTTTTTTTAAAGATATTTATTTTAATCTTACAATTTTCTCCAGCTTTGTTTTCAATTTAATTGTCATTTCACTTTTGCATGTTTATTATTATTACTCAAGGCTGCATGAGCGTGAACTTAACCAGGAAATAGGAAAGAAGAACAGAGCCAGGCACCAGTACCAGCAATTAAAAAATCAGCTTAATCCCCACTTTCTTTTTAATAGTTTAAATGTACTTGATTATTTGATTTTTATCGATCAAAAAAGAGCAAGTGATTTTGTAAGGAAGTTGTCTTCGGTGTATAGATATCTTCTGAGCAAAGAAGATCTTCCTGTCGTGAGTTTAAAGGAAGAGATAGACTTTGTAAATTTATTTGTGGACTTGCTTAAGGAGAGATTCAGCGACGGCTTTATTGTTGATATTGAAATACCGGATAAATATCTTGAGTTTAATATAATCCCCGGGGGATTGCAGATGCTTGTTGAGAATGCAATCAAACATAATACAATTGGTGTTGAGAATCCATTAATAATTCAGGTATTTATTGAAAATGAAAAAATTGTAATAAAGAACAATCTTCAACCTAAAATTTCCACAATAGAATCGGGGGGTATCGGGATTAAAAATATTAAAGGTCAATATATGTTCCTCTTTAAACAGAATGTTGAGATTAAAGTTGATTCCAATTACTACGAGGTTAGACTTCCGCTAATAGATTAGATATGAAGGTTTTGATTTTAGAAGATGAAGTTCCTGCTCAGATGCAATTAAAAAGATTGTTATCCGGCAATTTTCCTGAATTCGAGGTTGCAGCGTCGATAAGCTCTATTATATCAGCAGCCGAATGGCTTAGAAACAATACTGCTGATCTTATTTTTATGGATGTGGAATTGTCCGATGGAATTTGTTTTGAGCTATTTAATTTGGTCGAAATCAATTCTTGTATAATAATAACAACGGCATATGAAAGTTATGCTCTGGAAGCGTTTAGGGTAAACAGCATAGATTATCTGCTAAAACCACTTGACGAAAAATTGTTTGTAAAAGCTGTAGAAAAATGTATAAGAATGAAAAGTAATTCTTTATATACCAAGGAGATGATAAGTAAAATTTTAGCCACATCCAAAGTATACAAGCAAAGATTTACTGTTAAGCTCGGAACAAAAATTATTGTTATAAATACAGCTGATATTGCATATTTCTATGCAGAAAATAAGTCTACTTTCATCGTAACAAAAGATAAAAGAACACTGTTAAGTGATTTTTCGCTGGAAGCAATAGAAGATCAACTTAATCCTTCGCTTTTTTTTAAATTATCCCGGTCTTGCATTGCAGGAATTGATAGCATTGAAAGCATTTCACGACACTTTAACTCCCGTTTGAAAGTGCTGTTAACACCCCCTCTGAATGATGATATTTACGTCAGCAGAGTACGTGTTCCGGCATTTCTTGAATGGCTTGAAGGTAAAGTGCCCGATTGATTTTTTAATTACACTCATCAGTTTTCTTAAAGTTTTCCATTAGGTTGGAAATTTCTTCATTTCATCCCCTATTTTACTCAATTCATCGGAAATCGTGTTTTTTTCGTAACAAATTGGTTTACATTTATTGAAAATTGAGTAAATATGAAACAACAGCGGATGTCATTCTGGGATATCTGGAATATGAGCTTCGGCTTTTTGGGCATTCAGTTTGGTTTTGCATTACAAAATGCCAATGCCAGCAGAATTCTTCAGACATTTGGGGCAGATGTTGAACATTTATCATGGTTCTGGATAGCAGCGCCTTTAACAGGAATGATTGTTCAGCCAATCATCGGTCATTATAGTGACAATACCTGGACAAAACTTGGTCGCAGAAAGCCATACTTTCTAATAGGTGCCATTCTTACGGCAATTGCTCTCATATTTATGCCTAATTCTGCTCTGCTTGCAGGTCTTTTACCTCCTATGCTGGTAGGTGCAGGAATGCTGATGATTATGGATGCTTCAATTAATGTGGCAATGGAACCCTTCAGAGCACTTGTAGCTGATTTGTTGCCATCAGATCAGAGGACACTGGGCTTTTCAATACAAACATTTTTAATAGGAATAGGTGCTGTAATTGGCTCCTGGCTCCCTTTTGTACTTGCAGAATGGTTTGGGTTTGAAAAATCGTCAATAAACGGCTCTATTCCTGCAAATGTTACAATCTCTTTTTATGCCGGAGCAGTTGTTCTTATTGGCTCAATACTATGGACTGTTATAAAAACAAAAGAATATCCCCCTGAGAAGAGTGATAAACCGGAAGAAGCTAAAAAAGTAATAGGGTTAGTACAAATTTTAAGTGATTTTGCCGCGATGCCTAAGACAATGAAACAGCTTGGCATTGTACAATTTTTTTCATGGTTTGCACTCTTTTCAATGTGGGTATTTACAACCCCAGCAATAGCTGTTCATATATACGGAGCGTCTGTAACCGATACTACCTCGGATCTTTATCAAGATGCAGGTAACTGGGTAGGTGTTATATTCGGCATTTACAATGGTGTTGCTGCATTATATGCACTCGTACTGCCTGCAATCGCATTGAAATGGGGGAGGCGATTGACTCACTCATTTTCGCTGGTAATGGGGGGGATCAGTCTGATATCTATTTTCTTTATTCAAAATCCAACAATGCTCATTCTGCCTATGATTGGAATCGGAATGGCCTGGGGAAGCATTCTTGCAATGCCATACGCAATACTTGCAGGATCTATACCACCAAGGAAGATGGGAATTTATATGGGAATTTTCAATTTCTTTATTACAATACCTCAAATATTCAATGGCATAGTAGGGGGGCCTATAGTTAAAAGACTTTACGATTCACAAGCCATCTACGCTATTGTTATTGCAGGTATTTGTTTGATTATAGCTGCAATTTCAGTTGTTTTTGTAGATGACAAGGACGATAGAAAACAATTAAAAATTTTAAATGCAAACAGAACTAATAACTAATTACTTAATCTTAAATTTATGAAGCGATTATTTTTGCTGATATCCTTACTTTGCTTGGCAACAGGAATGGATATTTATGCTCAACAAAAGTTTCCGGTTTCCGGAAAAATTGTTGACGAAAAGAATGCTCCATTAATAGGTGTAGCTGTTATTGAGAAAGGAACTTTAAATGGTACCGAAACAAATCTCGATGGCAAATTTACCATTAGTGTTGCATCTCAGAACTCTGTTCTGATTATTTCCTATATGGGATATATAACCAGAGAAATTCCGGTTTCACAGGCCGGAGTGATTGTACTTGCCGAAGATACTCAGTTTCTTTCAGAAATTGTTGTCATAGGTTATGGTCAGGTGAGAAAGCAAGATGCTACCGGATCGATAGTTGCAATCAAACCTGAAGTTCTAAACCGGGGATCAGTTACATCTCCTCAGGATCTTTTGGTTGGTAAAGTTGCAGGTGTGCAAATAACTCCCGGAGACGGTAGTCCCGGTTCCGGCTCTCAGATTAGAATTCGCGGGGGTGCTTCATTAAAAGCAAGTAACGATCCGCTAATCGTAATCGATGGAGTTCCTACATCAAATGATGCAGCACCGGGTATGAAAAATGGCCTTGCTTCAATTAATCCTGCGGATATTGAAACATTCACAGTTTTAAAGGATGCTTCCGCTACTGCTATTTATGGTGCAAGAGCATCTAACGGTGTAATTATTATTACAACAAAAAAAGGAACTAAAAATTTACAGATTGATTACAGCTCGACTTATTCTGCAAACCAAAATACAAAGACTGTAAAATCGCTGAGTGCCGATGAATATATTATTAAACTAAAAGCAGCATACCCTCTCAGTACCGCAACAGGAGCTGCTGCTCATGCTTTGATAGGAGGTTACAGAACGGACTGGCAAAAAGAAATTTACCAGATTGGACTTACTACAGACCAGAACCTTTCAGTTGCCGGTTCTGTGGCTAATATGCCTTATCGTGTTTCACTTGGTTATAACAGCCAGAGAGGAACTCTTAAAACTTCCGGTTATGAGAGAATTACTGCAGGCGTTAATTTGTCGCCAAGCTTCTTTAATGATCATTTAAAGGTCGTTGCAAACATCAAGGGTGTTAGAAACAACAACGACTATGCAGATGGCGGAGCAGTAGGTTCTGCTGCTTTTGCCGATCCAACTCAATCTGTATATGTTTATAACAGTGATGGCTCTATAAACTTCAATAAATTCAATGGATTTAGCAATTGGGGTACAACAGCTTTGCCAAACACGCTTAGCGGTACAAACCCACTCTCCCTTTTATACGACAAATATGACAATGCTCATACCAACAGGGCAATAGGAAACCTTGAAGTTGATTACAGAGTTCATTTTCTTCCTGAATTAAGAGCTCATCTGAATCTGGGTTTTGACTATGCTCAGGGTCAAGGGGTAAATGGAGTTAACCAAAATTCATTTCAGGCTTGGAAAGATGCCGATTTCAAAGGAATTGGCCGTAAAACAGAGTGGAAAAACGAAAGGAAGAACTCAGTATTAGATTTCTACCTTAATTATTCTAAAGAAGTAGAATCAATTAAATCGAAATTCGATCTTATGGCTGGTTACTCTTGGCAGCACTTCTATTCAAAAGACTACAGCAAGGAACTTTCGAACCATCTTACAAACCCTGTTATTAAGAAAGAAACAACATATCCAACAGAAAACTATCTGATCTCTTTCTATGGAAGGTTTAACTATACTTTCCTTGACAGATATCTTTTAACTTTTACTCTTAGAGACGATGCTTCCTCAAGATTCTCTCCTGCTACAAGGTGGGGTTTATTCCCTTCAGCTGCTTTTGCCTGGCAAATAAACAAGGAGTCATTCCTCAGGGATTCAAAAACAATAAGCAACATGAAGTTTAGGCTTAGTTATGGTGTTACAGGTCAGCAAGATCTGGGTCTTAATGATTATCCTTACATTGCACTATATAACCAGTCTACTATCTACTCAAACTATATGTTTGGTTCAACGTTTTATCCTCTGTTAAAACCTACAGGATATGACGAGAACATCAAATGGGAAGAGACGACTTCATACAATGCAGGTATGGATTTTGGTTTCCTGAAAAACAGAATAACAGCATCTGTTGATGTATATTTCAAACAAACTAAAGATCTTTTGAACGAAATTGATGTTGCTGCAGGAACAAACTTTGCAAATAGAATAGTTACCAATGTTGGTAATCTGGAAAACAAAGGTATTGAGTTGAATATTAACGCTATTGCTATTGACAAAACAGATTTTGTGTGGGAATTTGGGATTAATGGCACTTATAACAATACCACAATAACGAAGTTAACTGCGAATAATAATCCTGACTATGTAGGTATCCCAACCGGTGGTGTTTCTTCCGGTACAGGCGGAACTATACAAATGCACAGCGTTGGTAAAGCTCCAAATACTTTTTATACATACCAGCAAGTATATGATGTAGACGGCATGCCAATTCAAAACCTTGTTGTTGACAGAAACAAAGATGGTCAGATTACCGAGGCAGACCGCTATCTAACAAACTATAGCCCTGCTCCTAAATTCTATTTTGGCTTTAGCAATATGTTGACATACAAAAAAATTGATTTTGGATTTAACCTTCGTGCAAATCTTGGAAACTATATGTTTAACGATTTTGCAGCCGGAAACTCTACAACAAATAATTTTTCAAACCAGGGATTCTTAACTAATATGGTTGATGTAGTTAACAGAACCGGATTTACAGGTCCAAGTTCTCCACAGCAAATTAAATCGGATTACTTTATTGAGAATGCATCATTCCTGAGAATGGACAATATCACTCTTGGATTCAACTTTAATAAATTGTTCTCATCAAAAATGAAAGGAAGACTTGCTTTCTCAGTTCAGAATGTATTTGTAATAACCAAATACTCGGGTCTCGATCCGGAAGGATGGGGCATAGACAACAACATATGGCCAAGACCTCGTGTTTATACATTAGGATTAAACTTAACTTTCTAAAACACGATCTATAATGAAAAAAATATCAATATTATTATCAGTATTATCTCTTTCACTTTTTGCAACATCTTGTTTGAAAGATTTAGATACTAAACCGCTGGATGAAAAAACATTTACGGTTGATAAAGCTTATGCAGACCAGGTTGCCTATAAGCAGGGACTGGCAAAAATCTATTCAGTAATGGCTGTTTCCGGACAAGATGGTGCCGGTAGTACAGATATTACAGGACTTGATCCGGGTAACTCTCAATTTTTAAGAAGTTTGTGGAATCTTCAAGTTGTTTCTACAGATGAGTGTAAAAACGGATGGGGAAATGACTCATGGGTTCCTGAATTGAATAACAATACATGGAGCAACATTAAAAACGAATCTATAGATGGTGTTTACTACAGAGCTATGTTCATTGTCGCATTGTCAAATGAATATCTTAAGCAAACAACAGATAGCAAACTTGATGAAAGAGGTCACTCTGCTTTAAAAGCGGAAGTTTCAAAGTATCGTCTCGAAGCTCGTTTCATGAGAGCTCTTGCCTATACAATTCTGATTGATGTTTATGGAAATCCACCTTATATGACAGAAGAGCATCCGATAGGAGGTTATTTACCTTCGCAAATTGGCAGAAAAGCTATGTTTGAATATATAGAAAAAGAGCTCAAGGAAATTGAACCCAATATGGTTGCTCCAAAGACAAATGAATACGGCAGAGCCGATCAGGGAGCTGCCTGGACACTATTAACCAGATTATATCTGAATGCAGAAGTTTATTCAGGAACTGCCAGATATACCGATGCTATTACATATGCCAAAAAGGTAATTGGTGGCGGTTATGTTCTCGCACCTACTTATTCTTTTCTCTTTATGGCCGACAATGATAAATCTACCGCAAAAAATGAAATTATTTTCCCAATCATATTTGACGGAAATAAAATTCAGACCTGGGGAGGTATGACATATCTTGTTGCATCGTCAAGATCCGGAAGCGAGAAGGACATTGTAGACAATGGAACACAGCAGGCCTGGGATGGAAACAGAGCAACAGCTAAACTGGTAGACAAGTTTACATACTCCGATGCAACAGCCGATTATCCGGTAAGTCCGGATAAAAGAGCAATTTTCTTCCAGAAAGGCAGAAGCAAGGAAATAACTAATCCTTTGAATACTTTTACCACTCAAGGCTGGTCTGTTTTTAAGTTCACCAACAGAACATCAACAGGAGGCAGAGGTGCTCATAATGATTTTCCTGACACAGACTACCCGTATTTCAGGCTTGCAGATGTATATCTGATGCTGGCTGAAGCAGTAGTAAGAGGAGGAACAGGAGCAACAGCAGGAGAGGCACTTAACTATTTTAATGCTTTAAGAGTACGTGCCTATGGAAATACTGTTGGAAATGTATCTGCACTTACACTACCTCTTATCGTTGATGAACGCTCAAGAGAACTTTATTGGGAAGGAACCCGCAGATCTGACCTTATTCGTTTTAATATGTACACAGGCTCTACTTATCTATGGCCTATGAAAGGCGGTCAGGCATCAGGTGTCTCTATAGATGCCAAATACAACCTGTACCCTATTCCTGTTGCAGATATTATGGCAAACCCAAATCTTGTACAAAACGCAGGATATTAAAATATTAAATTATGAAAATAATAAAATATACATTATCGATACTAGCCCTTGTACTTGCATTTTCGGCATGTACAAAAGATAACAGCAGCAATGTGGTATTTGATTCCACCAAGGCTGTTGCAGGGGCGTTAACTACTCCGGCTGCAATTGTCCTGCTGGATGCTACAAAGGGTAACGACCTTGCTGCCTTTACATGGGCAAAAAGTAATTTTGGATTTGATGCAGCTGTTACTTATACTGTAGAACTTGGACTTCAGGGTAAAGATTTTACTCCGTCCAGAGTACTTGGAACTGTATCAACAAACCGCCTTGTGATTAAAGGCGGCGATTTGCAATCTGCTTTGGACGCACTTAAAGTGACGCTTGGGACTACTCATGCAGTTCAAATAAGAGTTAAATCGCAAATTGCCGATCAAATCACCCCAATAATCTCAAATGTTGTTAATTTCAACGTAACTTCCTTTATGCCTGCAGAAAAAGAATACAACAAAGTATGGATTGTTGGAGACTACTGCGGATGGAACCACTCAAACTCACAGTTTTTATACGATGTGGATGGAGATAAGAAATTTTTTGAGGGTTGGGTAGCATTCAGCGGCAAAGCTCAGAATGGCTTTAAGATTACTTACAAAGCCGGATGGGGCGACGATATCGGAACTAACGATGCCGCAGTTGTAAACAACAAAATAAAAGTTGAACCGGGTGGAAACATTGGACTATTTAGCGGATCAATAATGTTACTCAGGTTAGACAACAGAGACCAGGCAAACAGAACTCTTGAGTTAAAGAAAACTATCTCAAGAATAGGTCTTATAGGTAGTGCAACACCAAATGGTTGGAATTCACCTGACACAGAGTTGACATTCAATACAACTACAAGAGTATTTGAAGCAACAATTGCTTTAACTGACGGTGAAATTAAATTCCGAGCAGATAACGACTGGGGGTTGAACTGGGGTAAATTTGACGCAAGTGCAGGAAAAAATCCTAATCAACTTAATCCGGGAGGACCTAATATTGTTGTAACAGCTGGAACATATAAAGTAGAGTTTAACCTAAACAAGGTGGATCCTACATACAAGCTGACACTAATTGGAGATTAATCTTAAAATAAAAGGGAGATATTTCTAAGTAATATCTCCCTTTTTTTATTTGTTGCTAATTAATTATGAAAAAGATACTTACATTGCTTTTGGCTTTATTGTTGATATTTTCATGCAATAAAGCAGTAGTTATACCGCCGCCAAATCCAGAACCCCCTGTTGAAACAAGAGATGACATTTCTCAATATGATTCAAGGAGTTGGGATGGCATTAAAAGAGGTGATGTATTTTACGAAATCTTTGTAATATCTTTTGCTGACGGAAATAATGACGGTATTGGAGACTTAAAGGGAATAACTTCAAAACTCGATTATCTTAACGAGTTGGGAATTTCCGGTATATGGCTTACTCCAATCCATCCGTCACCTTCATATCATGGTTATGATGTTGAAGATTATAAGGCAATCAAAGCAGAATACGGTACCATGACAGATTTTGATGCACTTATAACAAAAGCGCATTCACTGGGAATTAAGGTAATTCTGGACCTTGTTCTAAATCATACATCAAAAACTCATCCCTGGTTTACAACTGCGATAACCAACACTACTAACACGTACAGAAATTATTATTTGTTTGCCCCATCTGGAGATGTTGCTACCTGGATATCTTCTTCAAAAATTCCAATGACAGGCAGCTATTATTCGGGACAATGGCACAATTTATCTAACGGAACAACAGGATATAAGTATATGGGAATGTTTTCCGACTGGATGCCGGACATTAACTATGGAGAGATAGACACAGCACAAAATTCTGCACCCTTCAAATCAATGGTGGATGTTGCCTCTTTCTGGATCAATAAAGGAGTTGACGGATTTCGTCTGGATGCCGTAAAACATATTTATCAAAGTGAAGATTCCGACGAAAACCCCAGGTTTCTGGAAAAATACTACAATGAACTTAAGAAGCTTAAGTCCGATATATATTTAGTAGGAGAAAACCTCACAGGTGACTATTTAAAAGTAGCTCCATATTACACAGGACTCCCGGCCATGTTTAATTTTGATGCATGGTACAAGCTAATTTATGTTCTTGAAAATTCGCATGCAAAGTGGTACCCAAAAGACATTATTGACATGCAGACTAAATTTGAAACTTTCCGGAATGGTGCCATTAATGCTACAAAACTTTCTAATCACGACGAAGACAGAACACTTTCAAGACTTAGCAATGTTCAACAAGCAAAAATGGCTGCTGCAATAATGCTTACAATCTCGGGTTCTCCATATATTTACTATGGGGAAGAGATTGGTATGCTGGGCATGAAAACCGGCGGTGATGAAAATGTGAGGGAACCATTTCTATGGGAACCTGTCGCATCTGACACATACAGAACAAAATGGCATACGCCTCTATATTCTGTTGAAACAAATGTCGATCCTCTTTCAAATCAGAAAACAGATTTAAAATCCATATACAGAGTTTATCAGAAATTTATCCGGTTAAGGAACACATATACTGCGCTTGCTAAAGGAAGCATTACATATCCTGCAAATCTGGATTCCTATTCTAAAAATTTTATGGTTTTTTACAGAGAATACAACGGAGAAAAACTTATGGTTATACACAATGTATCTCCCGATATCTCAATATATACTTTTAACCATGCAGTAATCAAACCAATAGCAGATATGGGTAAAGTCACTTATACCAAAATCAATTCTATAAGCGGTTCTGTTACAATGCCCGGATATTCAACAATAATATTTGAATTATAGAGGTTAATTTTAATTAAAATGAATAAAATTACTTATATTCTATTAGCAATTCTATTTCTGTCAGTCTCTTGCATTAAAAGAGATTTGTCTACAAAATTTGACATTTATGATATTGCAAGCCCAATGAATTTACAAAGTGATACAACAATAATTGTTTTAAAAGATTATTATCCTCTTTGTAATGTTATTGATTCTGTATCCTCTTCAACATTAACGATTCAAAAAATTTCAAATTTCGATACAGTAAGGATTATTAAAAAATCCAACTCAAAATTGCTTCATTTAATCAATGTTTATTCACAAGGGGAAAAAGCATCCATAGTTGCAATTGAAAAAGAGTACGGTTCGAAAATTGAAAATGAAATAAAAGCCATATCTCAGAATTACAGTGATAACAGTGTTAATATTAAAATATTAGGAAGAGATTTGCACTATATTGCACTTTGGCAAAATTCTGTAATTGATCCTTTTTATATAGAATCTAAAGAGGTCAATTCAAATCCCGAAGGTGAGATTATCGTAAATATTGAAATCCCTCCAAGAGCAAAAGAACTGGACCGTTCATATTTAAGGCTTTTCGCGGCTAATAAATACAGTGTTTCCAATGATATTTTAATACCTCTTTCAAAAGGGAAGATAATATCGAGTGTTGCAACTCTCAACAGAAGTGATATGCACAGTCAGATTATATATTCTCTTTTGCTTGACAGATTTTTTGACGGAAATCCTTCAAACACTCAAAAACTTAAATCTAAAGACGTTTTACCTAAAGTAGACTATTATGGAGGTGACCTTGAAGGTGTCCTTCAAAAAATAAAATCCGGTTTCTTTACAGATTTGGGAATCACAACAATATGGCTATCTCCAATTTTTCAGAACCCGTATGATGCCTGGGGGCAAAACAAAGATCCCAAAACAAAATTTAGCGGGTATCATGGTTACTGGCCAATTTATATTACAAAAATCGATAAGCGCTTTGGGACTGAAAACGTTTTTAAAGAACTCTTGTCGGAAGCACATAAAAGTGGATTAAACGTGATTCTGGATTATGTTGCACATCACATGCACATAAACAGTCCTACACTTATAGCTCATCCCGGTTGGGTAACGCCTCAAATGACTCCTGATGGAAGACCAAACTTTGAACTTTGGGACGAATTCAGGTTAACTACATGGTTCGATAAACACATACCTTCTTTAGATCTTGAAAAAGAGTATGTTTACAAACCAATGACTGACTCAGCACTTTACTGGCTTACAAATTTTGATTTAGACGGGTTTCGTCACGACGCAACTAAGCATATACCTGAAGTTTACTGGAGAACTTTAACCCGAAAAATTAAAGAGGCACTACCCGGTAAACCCATTTATCAGATAGGAGAAACATATGGTTCTCCGGATCTTATTAGTTCTTATGTGAAAAATGGAATGCTTGATGGCCAGTTTGACTTTAATGTATATGACGCAATTATTTGGAGCTTAATTAAAAAAGATGGCTCTTTTGAAGATGTTCGGAATGCTTTGAAGTCCAGCTTAAAAACATATGGTTATCACAATCTGATGGGTTATATTACAGGTAATCACGATAAACCAAGGTTTATTTCACTTGCCGGAGGAGCTCTTAATCCTGATGAAGATTCCAAAAAAGCAGGATGGAAAAGAGACATAGGAGTAGGAGATTCAATTTCTTACAAAAAACTATCTTTACTACATGCATTTATACTTACAATTCCTGGCATACCTACAATATACTATGGGGATGAATATGGCGATCCGGGAGCTAATGACCCCGATAACAGAAGGTGGATGAGATTTGGAAACTATAATAGCAAAGAGGTTGTTGTTAATTTCGATATCAAGAAATTGATTGATTTCAGAAGATCATCAATGCCACTTATGTATGGAGATCTTTTTAATTTGATTACTGAAAAGGATGTCTTGTCTTATATGAGAATTTATATGGGTAAAGCTGTTGTTACAGTGCTTAATAAATCTGATGCCGACAAGATAATTGAACTTGAATTGCCATTTAAAATTGAAAATAACAATATCGAAACTCAATATGGCAGACTCATATCTTTTTATGACAGAAAAATGGTTATAGAAGTTAAAGCAAATTCGTTTGCGATTATTAATAACAGATAACACTAAAACAATAACAAGATGAAAAAACTTTCTTACTTGCTGATAGTTATTTTTTTAAGTCTTTCTTTTGCCTGCAGTCCAAAAACAGAAAACAGCATATCGTCGGTTAAACATCCGGAATGGAGTAAAGATGCAGTAATCTATGAGGTAAATGTCAGGCAATTTTCAAAAGATGGTACGTTTAACGCTTTTAAAAAACAACTACCCAGACTTAAAGAGTTGGGAGTTGATGTTTTGTGGTTTATGCCAATTTATCCTATTGGAAATATCGAAAGAAAGGGAACTCTTGGCAGTTATTATTCTATAAAAGATTATACTGCTGTTAATCCCGAATTTGGATCTGTTGAGGACTTTAAAAGTGTTGTAGAAGAAGCTCACAACATGGGTATGAAAGTAATTATTGACTGGGTGGCAAATCACACATCAAGAGATTCTAAATGGCTTGAATCTAATCCGGAATGGTTTATAATGGACTCAATTACGAATAAACCTGTTGCACCTTTTGATTGGACAGATGTTGCTAAACTTGACTATAACAATGCCGAAATGCGGTCTGCAATGCTGGATGCCATGAAATTCTGGATAACCGAAACAAAAATTGACGGATTCAGATGCGATGTTGCAGCTGAAGTACCTCTGGATTTTTGGGAAAATGCAGTATCTGAATTGAATAAACTTACTCCAGAATTGTTTATGCTTGCCGAATCTGAAACTCCTGAATTGCAGATGAAGGCCTTTAATATGTATTATTCCTGGAATTTTCATCATGTAATGAACAGAATGGCTCAGGGGAAAGCAAATGTAGACACATTGAGGTCGTTTATTAAAAATGGATACTCAAGATTTCCTGCTAATACAATTGCAATGAATTTTACATCAAACCATGATGAAAATTCATGGAACGGAACAGAATTCGAAAGACTCGGTAAACAAGCAGAACAAATGGCAGTATTAACTTTCATAATGCCGGGAATGCCATTAATTTACAATGGACAGGAATCTGGTTTTAACAGAAGATTGCAATTTTTCGAAAAAGACAGTATTGAGTGGAACCATAACAGCCCCTTCAATCAGTTATACAAATCTCTTTCTTACTTGAAGGAAAACAACATAGCACTTCATACTCCTCTTAAATCTAAAATGGAGGAACTTATCACAGACAAGCCGGATAAAGCCCTGATTTTACAATTTAAACTGGATAATAATATTGTAATTGCAATGTTCAATTTTTCTGAAGAGCCCGTTTCAATTTCAATTCAAAATGAAATATCAAATGGCATATATGAGGAGTTGCTCAAAGATTCGTCTTTTGAAATAAAAAAAGGAACAGAATTTGACATGATTCCGTACGGGTATAAAATATTTTACAAAAACATTTAGTAATGCGCAAGTTTTTCTTTGTATTGACAATTTGCATATTAGCTTTTACTAGCATTAAGGCTATAGAGATAAACAAAGTGGAACCACCCTCGTGGTGGACAGGTATGAATTCCCCAAGCCTTCAGCTTATGCTTTATGGAAATGATATTTCCAATGCAAAATTTATTTCTGAAAATACAAATATAAAAGTTGTAAAAATCAATAAAGCCGAAAGTCCAAACTACCTTTTTGTTGATCTTAAGTTATCGGCAAAATTAAAAGCCGGAACATATAATTTTAAAATTGTAAAAGGAAGTGAAGAGATAGTCATTAAATATTCATTTGAAACGCGAAGAGAAAACTCCGGTAAACGGGAAAGCTTTGGTCCGGAAGATGTTGTTTACCTTCTCATGCCGGACCGGTTTGTGAATGGCGATAAATCAAATGATGATAATCCTCAGGTTAACGAGAAATCTTCAAAGTCACATCCATATGGAAGGCATGGCGGAGATATTCAGGGAATGATTAATTCTCTGGATTATCTTAATGAACTCGGAATTTCAGCAATTTGGGCTACACCACTACTATTTGACAACGAATCTGTTGCCTCTTATCACGGATATGCTTGCGCCGATTACTATAAAATTGACCCTAGATTCGGCACAAACGAACTATACAGGGAATATGTTTCTCTGGCAAAGGATAAGGGGATAAAAGTTATTATGGATATGGTTCCAAACCATTCCGGATTATCTCATTGGTGGATGAAAGACTTGCCTTTTGGCGACTGGATCCATATATTTCCAAAATATACACAGTCAAATTTTTCAATGTCTACACATGCAGACATCCATGCTTCTTCTAACGACCTGGAAAGGTGTATAACCGGTTGGTTTGATTCTTCAATGCCAGATATGAATTTAACCAATCCTTTTCTTAACAGGTACTTCACTCAGAACGCAATATGGTGGGTAGAATGGGCAGATCTGTCCGGAATAAGAGTAGATACATATCCTTATAGCGATAAAAATGCAATCTCTTCCTGGACGAAAAATATTCTCAGAGAATATCCTAAGTTGAATATAGTAGGAGAGTGCTGGTTCTCATCTCCTCAGGAAATTGCATATTGGGAAGGAGCATCAAAGATTAAAGATGGATATTCAAGTAACCTCACATCAGTTATGGATTTTCCGCTTCAGGAGGCTATAAATAACGCTTTTATGCAGAGTTCCCAGCCAAATTGGGGTGAAGGCATGCATAAGATTTATCGCTCTCTTTCACTTGATTTTGTCTATGGCAATCCATATAACATTCTCATTTTTGGAGATAACCATGATACACACAGAATATCTGAAACACTTAAAGGGGATGTAGCAAAAATGAAGATGTTCATAACATTATTATCTACAATGAGAGGAACTCCTCAGATTTATTACGGAACAGAAATCATGTTAAAAACATCTGACGGAAAACTTGGTCATGGGGAAGAGAGGCTTGATATGCCGGATTTTAATTCAACCTCCACAAGTCAAAAAGAGGTTTATAACTATACAAAAAAAATACTCAACTGGAGAAGAGAATCTGAAGTGATACATAAAGGGAACCTCATTCATTACTGGCCATATGACAATTTGTATGTGTATTTCAGGATTCTTGACAATGAAATGGTAATGGTTGCGATTAATAACAACGACAGAATGTTGTCAGTAGATTGGGGCAAGTATTCCGATTCAATCAGAGGTAAAAAATCAGGAACAGAAATCATTTCGGGCAAAAAAATATCAACAGAAGAAGAATTAATCATACAACCACAATCTTCATACATTATTAGTTTTAATTAGAATTTTGTAAATTGCGCTTGCATTTGATAACATTAAACAAATGAAGATAGCATTATGCCAGGTACCTGTATTATGGGAATCTCCTGAAGAAAATTTAAGGAATTACGACAAAATTGTTGAAAAGATAATTCAAAGAGATTCCGGAACAGATATTATCATCTTTCCGGAATTTTTTAGTGTCGGCTTTTCTATGAACGAAGCAATGTGCGAATCCCTTGACGGAATTTCCGCAAACTGGTTAAGACAAAAAAGCAGCGATTCCGGTATGGCCTTTCTTGCATCAATCCCTATAAAAGAAGGGGATAGATTATTTAACAGAGCGATATTTGTTACTCCAGAAGGATTTGAGTATTATTATGATAAGAGGCATGTTTTCAGTATAGGAGAAGAAAGCAAAATATTCTCTCCCGGAGCAAACAAGGTCATAATCCCTTATAGAGGATGGAAAATTTTAATGCAGATTTGTTACGATTTGCGATTCCCTGTTTGGAGCAGAAATACGGATCTTGAATATGACCTTGTTATCAATGTAGCAAACTGGCCGGCGGCCAGAGCATTTGTTGTTGAACCTATGGTTAAAACAAGAGCGATAGAGAACTTATCATATTATGCCTTTGTTAATAGGATAGGAGATGACCCCGGAAATAATTATGAAGGAAATTCGATGGTCTCCGATTTTAAAGGAAATTCTTTAGAACCATGTACTTCAGACTCTTCCTTCAATTATTCATTATTTGAACTGGATTTAAATTCTTTAAAATCGTTTAGAAATAAATTTCCGGTATGGAAAGATGCGGACAAATTCTCGATTGAAATTTGATTAATTTTTTAAAAAATGAAGACAAGGTTATTAATTTTAATTTTTACACTATCATACATTTATTCTTGCTCAGTTGCAAAACCCGAAGACGGAACTCACAAAATTGAAATTTACGCAACTAACGATGTTCACGGAAGGTTATTTAGTAAATCATATACAGATACATCACAACATCCATTTTCACTGGCTTCTGTATCCGGATATATAAAAGAAGCAAGGATAACATCTGGTGAAAACAGTGTTGTTTTGATTGATGTTGGGGATAATCTTCAGGGAGACAATTCTGTGTTTTATTATAATTTCAACGATACGGCATCGGAACATGTATTTAGCAAAGCTGTAAATTACATGAAATATGATGCAGTTATTGTTGGTAATCATGATATTGAAGCTGGTCATAAAGTCTATGACAAACTTAAAAATAAGAACAAAATCCCATTTCTTGCTGCGAATGCTTTGAATATAAAAAAAGGTATTCCTTATTTTGAGCCATATAAGATAATTGATAAAAACGGTCTTAAAATAGCAGTAATTGGGATGACTAATCCAAACATCAAAAAATGGCTTTCTCAGGATTTGTGGTCAGGAATCCATTTTGAAGAGATTATTCCATCAATAGAATATTGGGTTAATAAAGTTAAAGAAGATGAAAACCCCGACTTAATAGTAGCAGCTATTCATACAGGACTTGGCGAATATGATACTTATGAGATGGAAAATCCTGCCCGATATGTTGCCAGGAACATAAAAGGAATTGATATTGTATTTGCTGCACACGATCACAGAACAACATTTGAATAC
>AMFJ01005444.1_pt1 | contig 23401 bp, 26 predicted proteins | sample 427208 | NCBI WGS metagenome assembly AMFJ01 (sample SAMN02954298, study PRJNA114691) | groundwater metagenome | biome: aquatic; feature: subsurface aquifer; material: sediment; isolation source: subsurface aquifer sediment | place: USA: Rifle, CO | collected 2008-08 | reverse complement strand
TGACATTGGGCTTGATGAAAAAAGCCCCTATTACCAAAAGCGCTGCGATTCCAACAATTATTTTCTGGGCAGTATTCATTATTTAATTATAATCACTCCCGTTAACAATGTCTGTGAGAAATTGACGAATCGTGGTTAAATATTACCTTTTTTGTAAACTCCAAAGGTTTGGGAAATCACCCTCCCGTCAGATGCCCTAACACCACTTTGACGGAACATTTCCTCATATCGAAAACCCGGAAGACTATCAACTTTCTTATTATGTAAAATTGTTTGGGTATCGGCAGAATCTGCTTCTATTCCTCTATCGACTCTAGTAATAAAAAGTTCATCCAGAATATCGGCACTAAGAAGTATGTCAAGGACCCTTGGTCCGGTTGTCATTTTAATAACTTTGTAAGATTCGTTTCTATTCAAATAATCAAACATTACTTTCCCGTCTACTCCGTCCTTTCCGGCAGGAATAACAACGGCACCGCTTTTTTCATATCGTTTGGCCTTTTCCGAAACGGAACTATCAAAAGTCGTAAAAACCATAACCTTTCTTCCATCGGCAAAAACTGGGGAGGGAATTTCAAAATCGAGACTTCTACTGACAATAATAATATCAGGATTCCTTTTCAAGCCGTTTTGGACCCTCCACCTGCCCAGTCCGGCAAACTCTCCGCCCTCGGAAAATTGGTCAATCACGTTCTGACTTTTCTCTCCTAAAGAGGCGAATCTTTTTAAATATCCGGCCCCGGTAATTATTGCATCTGCCTGAGCCGTAAGTTCTTGGAAAAGCTGCCAATCCGAAACATTTTTAAGTTCCGGGGCCACTTGGAATTCTCCGTTTTCGCCTCTTTTGGCAATTACATCATTTTTGTCGCAAATATAATTAGCAATAACTAAAGGCCTGCCCAGTTTTTCTGCCAGGCCCTGTAAATTAAGGTTTAGGTACATCCCCTCAACTTCTTTAATTTTTTGTTCCATTTCTTTCATTTTTGTTATGTTAACCTATTATTCGTATCTTATGGCCTCGATCGGAGAAAGGTGAGCCGCTCTCTTTGCAGGAAAAACCCCAAAAAATATTCCGATTGCCGATGATATCACAAATGTCACAATTACGGCAAAAGCACTTATTGCTGCCGGGAAAAAGAATCTGACAATAAGGACAACCAAGGATGCCGATAAAAGTCCCAAAAGTCCGCCAAAAACTGAAAGGATCAGTGCCTCTGTCATAAACTGCAGCATAATATCTTTTTCCGTTGCACCGATCGCCCTCATAACCCCGATCTCTTTTGTGCGCTCGGTAACAGTTGCATACATGATATTCATAATTCCGATTCCGCCCACCACTAACGATATTGACCCGATTGCCACCAAAACAATATTGAGTATGTCAAAAATTTGGTTAATCATGGATAAAAGTTCTGATTGTTCAGTTATGGAAAAATCATTTTCGTCATAGCGTTTCTCAAGAGCAGTCTTGATCTGGCTCTTTACTGTTTCTATCTCTTCTTTCGAAGTCACGCCCACATAGATTGACCAAAAAGTTTTATCCGGATTCAAACTTCCGTAAGTTGTTTTATAAGGCATAAGTATTGCTGAATCTCTATCGGGATCACCTTTTTTCTCTGCCACGCCCAAAACTTTCAACCTCATTCCTTCGAATCTGACTGTCTTGCCGACAGCGTTTTGCGCATCGCCGTATAAATCTTCTGCTATCGTAAACCCTAGAACTGCGACTTTAGCTTTTGAGGACACGTCTGTTTTTGTAAAAAGTTCCCCCTCTGTGGTTTCCACTCCCATCAAATCAAAATAGTCTTCACTGACTCCAAAAAGATAGGTTGTTTTTTCTTCAGATCCGCCTTCGGCCGTAACGGTACTCATGTAAAGCGGGACTGTGTATTTAACTCCGGCAATTCTGGCGATACTGTTAACATCTTTTTCGTCAAATTTAATTCCACCTACCATGCTGGCGCCAAATCCCCCGCTGCTACTAAAACCGCTTCCCGGCATTACCATAAGTAGATTTGCCCCCAAACTTTCAAATTGCCCTTGTATATAATTTTTTAATCCCAAACCCAGGGCTATCAACATCACAACCGAGAACACCCCGATCATTATCCCCAAAGAAGTTAGTATTGTCCGTACTTTACTTCTTTTAAAATCAGCAATTGCGGTTTTAAATAAATCTTTAAATTGAACTGTTTTAATCATATTTTTCTGTTAATTTTCCATCCTTCATGTATATTTTTCTTTTGGTTCTTGCTGCAATATCTTTCTCGTGTGTAACTATAATCACCGTAACACCTAATTCCTTGTTTAAACTTTCCAGTAGCTTCATTATTTCGTTTCCAGTTTTTGTATCAAGGTTGCCGGTGGGTTCATCGGCAATAATTACCTTAGGATCCATCATCAAAGCTCTGGCCATAGCAACCCTTTGTTGTTGTCCGCCGGAAATTTTATTCGGAAAAAAATTTCTTCTTTCGTATATCCCAAATTTTTTCAGAAGCTTTTCGGCTTTTTGAGTGGAGTCAAAATTAATTTTCTCTTTTGCATATTTTATCGGCATAAGAACGTTCTCCAAAACCGTAAAACGACTTATCAGGTTGAACGATTGAAAAACAAAACCGATCTGGTGGTTTCTCAACTTGGAAAGTTCCTCATCACTCAATTTGGATACATCTTTTCCGTCGATAAGTATTTTCCCTGAAGTTGGCCTATCTAGAAGTCCGATTAAATACATTAAAGTCGATTTGCCGGAACCGGAGGTTCCCAGTATCCCGCAATATTCACCTTCTTTGATTTTTAAGGAGACTTTATTTACTGCTTCGACTTTTTCATCACCCAACTGATAAGTTTTGCTGACACTTTGTAGATCAATCATATAAGACGTCGCCCTCGCTAACACCATCAATAATTTCGGTATTTTCCTCGCCTTCTATGCCGGTCTTTATGTAAACTTTATTATCTTTGCCAAGTAATACATATTTACCGTCTTTGTCAGAGTTAACAAATCTCGACGGAACAAAAAGTGCGTCACTTTTTTGTGCCAATACAAATCTGGCGTCTCCTGTCATCCCTACACGCAAATTTTTATTCTGATCCAAATTCTCGAAAACTATTTTCACTTTATAAACCGTACCCACTTCGCCCTTTTTGGGCGTAAAACTGATAAAAACAACTTTTCCCTGAATTTCGCCTTCGTGGGAATCCAGTTCGATAACAACATTCTGTCCATTTTTTATTTCCACCACCTCACTCTGATCAGCATCAACTGCAAAATAAATGCTTACTGGATCGATTATTTCCACCTGTGGTTCAGTCGCCATTACATTGATCCCGGGGTTGGGAAAAGGCAGCATCGTGACGACTCCGTCAAACGGCGCTGTGATGGTAGCATTTCTTAAATTGTATTCTGCTGCTTTGACAGAGTCATATGCATTGTCACGGGCCACTTCGGCGGCTGTCCTTGTTGCCTTTTGTGCAAAGGTTTCGTCACTCTCGTGGTTTTTTACGCTATCCAAGACGTTTTCGGCCGACGCTTGATAGTTTTTGTAATTATTTAAAGCCTGCTGGTAAGCAGTATTAAGTACAGTTTTATCAAGTGACGTTAATGCTTGGCCTTTTTTGACCGGGTCTCCTTCCTTTACTCCGACCCATGATATTTTTCCGGAGGTGGGAAAATACAAAACTGCATGTTTATCTGCATCAATTTGTCCGGAAAGAACAAGCTCTTCCTTTATTTCGCCTTTTTGCACAACAGCGGTCAATACCTGCCCTTTACTTTTCTTTAAAAAAACCAAGACAGCAAGCACTACCAACCCGACCACCACAAATACCCAAAACCATTTACCCAATTTTGATTTGACAGCGGATATGGATTTTAAAAACTTTTTCATTGTGAATAAAGATTCTAATCTAAAAGCAGCCGGCAGACAAGTGTTTGCCAAATATTTTTTTGAAAATAATTTTCCAAAAAGACTTATTTTTCCTATCGGTTTTATAAACAGAACGCGACCAAACAGAAACGATCAACCATTCCTTTTTCTCATTCTGTTTTGCGACTACTTCGATTTTTTGGGACACCCCCTGCCCGATTGGCGGATAAGTCCTGTAATATATCCAGTTGCCGGAATTTCCTTTTCGCAAACTCTCAGGTCTTCGAAAAGTTACCCAGGCATCTCCCTGTTTTATTCCCCTCTCCCTGAGTCTATCAAGTGCATGATTTGTCCAGATCACACCGCCATAATTTTTGTCCATTTTGCTTATTTGACCGGCACCTTTGTCTCCCTTGAGACTTCTTCCTCCGGCCTGAGCTCATGAAGTATGTCCGAAGAAATAGTTTTGAAATCTTCTTTCAACTCTTCTTTTATATCCCTACCCGCTTTTCCGTTTATAAATTTGAAAATGGTCACTTCGTCGTGTGGACATTTATGAAAAAGGGCTAAAAATTCTTCGTGACTTTCCTCAGGAATTTTTCCTAAGATTTTTTCCGTCGCCTGATAATTTATAATTTCATCAACAATACCTCTTATTTCATCAAGTTCTTCCGTTGTAGATACGATACTTTTGATAGTCGACTCTATCTTTTCAAAATCTGCAAAACCATCGAAAAATAATTTACTCATAATATTATGCTTCTACCATTGTAACTCCATTTGTATCCAAATTGTTATATTCCACAGGGCCCAACGGAACTTTATTTTCCGGATCGTCGACAAAAAACACTAAAACTGAACCCTTTGTATATCTTGATCCACCCAGTGCGTTCATTACTTCGGGGCTGCCACCAAAATGTTTACCCGTCCAAGCGGCCGGGCCGGCATCGGCAACGTCTGCAACAACCGCGTTCCCGTTCACGGTATTAACCACTAATACTTTTCTATATTTATACCAATCCTTAACATAAGAAAGCCTTTCCTCCCAGTCCGGCAGATAAAGTGTTTGCACGGCCACGTACCATTTTTCTCTTTCAATAGCTTCATTGGTCAAAGCTGCTTTGGAGTCGGCAAAATATCCCCAAGCGCCGCGGCCCGGAGCCATATAGGTTACATTATCCCCCGGGTAACGCATTAAATGTTGTTCAAGTCCGATATATCCATAGGTAGTATTTAAATGCTCGCCCTCCAGTGTGGCTTTTGCATTAACACCCACAAATTCTCTTATTGCTTGTTCGATTCTTTTCTCTTGTACCCTTGTTAAAGGTTCTGCTTTTTCCGGAAGAATTTCTCTTAAACTTTTTAGTAATCTTTCCTGGTTGAAAATATTTTTGCCTTCTTCATTTGAATCAGTTATGTCCTTGACTATGGAAGCCACTGTTGGTAAATTCCTGGCAGCACTTGGCGTTGTAAAAAAAAGTGTTCCGGTGAGCGCCCCCGTCGTAATTACTTTTGCCGAATGCGCTCTGATTTTATCCAGATCTATTCCATTCTCGTCTAAAAACTTTTTGACGTGAGGATATTTTTCAAAAAGACTATTTTTCGCCTCAAGGCTTTTTAACTTAAGTTTGTTACGAATAAATTCGGAGTCGACTTTTCCTTTACTGATTTTGTAAGTTGTTGTGGGCAGGTCGTGAGACATATGAATGAATTTCTAATTTAAAATTCTAAATTAACCGCTGCAGCCGGTTTAACGTTTCTTCTTTTCCAAGAATTATTATTGAATCGTTAATGGGAGGTGTAAATTTGGAACCGGTTATGGCAATTCTCAAAGACATGAAGAAGTCTCCGGTTTTGTAGCCTTTTTCTTTTATCTTTGCCATAAGCCCTTCATTTAAACTTTCTAAATTCCAATTTTCAAGGTTTTCAATAATATAAGCCGCATCCGAAAGATGTTTACTATAATTTTCTCCAAGTAATTTTTGATCAACTTTTGGCGCCTCCATAAAAAATCCTGCCATCGAGTTAAAATCCGAAATTTTCTTTATCCTATCCTTAACCAATTTTGTGATTTGAAGTTTGGTGTTTTCAGGCATTGAAAGAAATTTGGAATTTAGTGATTGGAACTTTTCGCAAAGCTTAGTGTCGTCGAGGTTACGAATGTATTCTCCGTTAAACCAATCAAGTTTTTCCCGTAAAAATCTGGGATTCGCTTCCTGAAAACCGTTGGCATCAAAATATTTTACAAATTCCGGAAGTGTATAAAGCTCACGGTTATTTTTTGGTGCCCATCCAAGAAGCATCACAAAATTTAAAAGCGCCTCAGGAAGGTAGCCTTCTTCCACAAATTGCTCCACGAAAACCGAGTCACGGCGTTTGCTTAATTTTTTACCGGTTTCTGCCGATAAAATATCGGTAAGATGCCCTATTTCCGGACGTTTTCCGGCAAGATATTCAAAAACCAGAAGATGAATTGGTGTTGACGGCAACCAATCATGACCTCTTAAAATGTGCGTAATTTCCATATCAAGATCGTCCGTCATCGCTGCCAAATGATAGGTAGGCAGGCCGTCGCTCTTTAATAAAGTTGCATCATAGACGTCGCCGGAATCCCAAGATATTTCTTTTTTATGAACAAAGTCGAAATAAGAGATTACTTTCCCTTCAGGGACTTTCAACTTGATAGCTCCTGATGTCAAATTTTTATCACGACAAGGATCTCTTAACGAACTTGAAAAACCTTTCTCCTTTGCATTTTTTGCCTTGCACTGACAATAAAAAGCGTGACCCTGAGAGATCAATTTTTCGGCGGCCTTTTTATAGATTCCGGTTTCAGCACGCTTGCTTTGAACATAAAATTCGTCCCAATTAAGACCAAATTTTTTAAGAGTTTCCTGAAGCGCCTCCACCGCCCCCTCAACTTGGCGTTTTTGGTCAGTGTCCTCAATCCTCAAAATGAAATCACCGTTTCCATGTTTAGCCAGCGCGTATGCGTAAAGTGCTGTTCTAAGGCTTCCGATATGTAAGAATCCTGTTGGGCTGGGAGCAAAACGTGTACGAATTTTCGGGTTCATAATCGAATTTTACCGCACTTTTGATATGTTAGCCAGAACCTTGGCAGCACATTGAACGGGAAGCCTGTGAACGATATACTAGAAAGAGCAAAGCAATGACTTCCTTAACTACAATATCGATCACGTCAAGAAAAATAATCAGATATGGCATTTATTTAATTATCTTCCTTATCGTCGGCAGAATTTTTTTGGATACCGGAATTAAAATCTACAAGAAGCTTTTTCCTGCGCCCCCACCCGCACCAACCGTTAAATATGGAAGGTTATCGGTAATTCCTTTTCCGGAAAACGGAATCAAAGCCAAACCCAGCTTTACCTTGGAAACGGTAGACGGAAGCCTTCCCGCCGATATTCCTACTCAAGCTAAAATATTTTTTATGCCTAAAAACAGTGCCAATCTACTTTCACTAGATACCGCCAAAAGCAAGGCGGCTGCTTTGGGATTTAGTTCAAACGTCCAACAAATCACTGATACGATTTACAAATTTAAAAATCCCAGTTTTCCTACATATCTACAAATAAATATTGTTTCCGGAACTTTTTCTGTCAGTTACGATTTGGCAGCCGATACTTCTCCTATCAGTTTTAAACCCCCTGTTTCCGAAGTTGCTGCAGCCGAATTCAGGTCTTTTCTGGCAGACGGAGGGCTACTATCTTCCGATTTAACAGGACCCGTAACCCACGATTTTCTGAAAGTCGCAAACGGCCAACTGGTTAGCGCCATGTCCCTTTCGGAGGCAAACTTTATAAAAATAAATCTATACAGAAAAGATTATGACGGACTGCCGGCAGTAACAGGAAACCCTAATCAGGCAAATGTTTGGGCAATAGTCAGTGGCGCTAGAAACCAGGGACAACAAATAGTAGCTTCCGAATATCATTACCATGGTGTGGATGAGTCTCAATTTTCCACCTACCCCATCAAATCTCCTGAAGAGGCATTTGCCGAACTGCAAAATGGTAAGGCCTTTATTGCCAGTCTGGGATTAAACAAAGATAATGACAATATTAAAATAAGAGATGTTTATTTGGCATATTTTGATCCGGACCCCATTACCGAATACTATCAGCCGGTTTATGTATTTGAGGGTGACAACGGATTTAAAGCTTATCTTCCCGCTGTTACTGGAGATTATTATCCAACGCAATAGGGACTAGAACTTCCTGCCATTCATAGCTTGCGAATATCCAGTTTATAAGTTCCTTTGTTTCCCCGAATCTGTCCTGACTACCCAGCAAAACCACTACTATTTTCTTTCCGTCACGTTCCAGATAGGTAACCAGATTTTCGCGGGCATTTTCCGTCCAACCTGTCTTTACGCCCAAAACCCCGGGAACATCATCCAAAAGAATATTAAGATTCTTCAAACTATATTTTGTTTTCCCGCTAACATCGGATAAAGAAACCGATTTTGTGCCCACGAACTTTGCAAATTGCGGGTCTCTCATTGCCACTTCACTTCCAAGAAGCAGATCGCGGGCGGTAGTTGTTTGATTTACTCCATCAAGGCCGACGGGATTTTCAAAATGAGAATTATTCATAGAAAGATCCTTGGCTTTTTCATTCATTGCCAAAATAAAGGCATCGTACCCACCGGAGTAATTCATTGCCAAAGTCATGGCGGCATCGTTGGCAGAGTAGACCAAAAGCCCGTAAAGCAAATCTTCAACTTTCATCTGTTCGCCTACATAAAGCCCCATCTTTTGACCATCGACGCTTACACCCCGGGGAACTGTAAGAACCTGATTCAGTTCATACGCATCCAACGCAACCAAGGCGGTAATTATCTTAGTTGTGGATGCGGGTAAAAGTTTGGCATCAGGATTCTTCTCATATAAACTAACACCCGAATTTAGATCTACAGCTATTGCTCCTTGTGCAGAAAGAATAGGAAAAACCTGAGAACCGGAAAGGTCTTTTTTTAATACGGGATTTCCAGGAAATTTTTTAGTAAAAAGGGGGTTAGCAGGGACCCTCTTAATGTTGTCTTCGGATGTTTTATTTAAGGAGAGTGCAGTCGAAGAAATAAAAACAAAAACGATCATTACAAAATATAAAAAATGTTTTTTGTTTGTTAATCGCTTCATCGGGATAGTCGGAGATCAATTCTTTCCATGTCTCTGGGGAAAAGTGATGCTTCTCTGATATTTTTAAGGCCAAGTATGTGCATAGTCATACGCTCTGCCCCCAAAGCAAAACCTCCCAAGGGCGGTACTCCGTACTTAAATGACTGCAAATATAATTCCACATCTTTTTCTTCTAACCCCCATTCGTTAATGTGTTCTAATATCGTTTGATAATCATTCAATCTTTGTCCGCCACTCGACCATTCCACCCCGCGGCCAAGTAAATCAACAGAAAATGCGTAAGTCGGGTCAGCCGGATCAGGATAGACATAGAAGGGTTTCTTTTTGGTTTCAAAATGAGAAATAAAAACCAAGTCGCTACCTTTTTCTTCAAGCGCCCATTTGCAAATTTCTCTTTCGTCTTCCGGAGCCAAATCTTTTTCGTTTAACACATCCCTGCCTGTTCTTTTGTAGATGATTTTTTGGGCTTCTCTCAATTTTAATACCGGGATTTGATCCGTTAATTTAGGCAAAGTTGCATCAAAGAGGCTTAGTTCCTGCATGCATTTTTTCTCAACTTCAGAAAAAGTGTAACGGATGACATACTCCTCCATCTCTAAAACGTCTTTCCAGGAATCAATAAAACCAAACTCTGCATCCAAACTTGTTGCTTCGGCCAAATGTCTTGTGGTAACTGAAGGTTCTGCTCTGAATATTTGATTTACGCTAAAAACCCGTTCAAAAATTCCTACCAACAAAGATTTATAAAGTTGCGGGCTCTGAGAAAGATATGCCTGACTGTCAAAATAATCCACTTTAAAAACTTCTGCTCCGCCTTCCGGAATGGCGGAAATTATTGAAGGAGCCTGGAATTCCACGAAGTCCTTCTTAATGAGGGCTTGCCTGAATGCATCGATTATGGTTGCCTGGACTTTAAAAATTGCCTGCTGTTTCTTGTGCCTTAGGGTTAGGGCGCGGTTGTCTAAAAGTATCGGCAAATCCAGATTGAGATCTTCCGTTCCCATGTCAAAAGGAAGTTCGGCAGCCGGGGAAAGCACTTTTAGAGATTCGATTTGAATCTCAATGCCGCCTGTCTCAATTTTTGGATTTACCAATTTTTCGGGTCTTTTTGCCACTTCACCAACTATTTCAATAACCGATTCCTGAGAAATTTTTTCGAGACTTGTCCCCACACACTGAACAACACCGGTTCTATCCCGGAGATCAATAAAGGTTATTTTCCCATGATCCCTGACTGTGTTCGCCCAGCCTTTGAGAAGAATTTTTTCACCTACTTTTTCAACAGTTTTTCCAACCAGTGTTCTTTCCATTCTATTGTTACAATTGTAGTTTCTTCCGGCTTACTTGACAAGGAGGGAGCCTGTTATAAAATACTCTTTTGACATATTGGCCATGAGTGAAAGATGTAAATACGAAGGGCATTGCGCCTTTCACCAAAATTTAATTAAGAACGGTTATATCACCAAGGATCAAGCGTGTCTAAAAGAATTTACAGAAACTTGCCCCAGAGCAAGAGTTTACAGAGGGAAAATCTCGAATGAAAAAGCCAGCACCATATTTAACGTGCCCAATTTAAAAAAGGAGCCTAGGGCCGTAACCTATGAAGAAGTCCAAATTATGACCGACCTCTTCAGGAAAAATGGAGATCTTTGAGCTTTAACTGTATATTTCTGTAGCCGTTCCAGGAATTGTCCTCAATCGAGTAAGCAACGTCAATTTTCATCTGAGGAGCTAGATTTGAGTAAATTTCTCCTCCACCAAAATAAATTGAGTCAAAAACATGTTCACCTTGCTTTAATTTTAGCTTGAGGTGTCTTTTGTCCTTACCTACAAATTTGACGTCTAAAAGTTGAACTTTCTCGCTAAAAAAAACCGGCTCTTTATTGCCCACCCCGGTCGGTTCGAATAGGGATATTTCTTTTAAAAGATCGTAATTTATCGCTGAAAAACTAAGACGGCAGTCAACTTTCAGGTTTTTTTGCAAAAGATCATCCGTTAACAATTTTTGAGCCAATAAATTTATTTTCTCTCTAAAGATATCGATATTTCCTGTATTGATTGAGAAACCAGCGGCCATCGGATGCCCGCCGCCTTCTAAATAATATTCCTGAAGTTTTCTGATCGTCTCAATTATATTAAACCCGGGAATGGATCTGGCTGAAGCTTTAGACACGTCCTTGGATTTTGAAATAACAATTGCCGGCCTGTAGTATTTTTCCACTAATCGGGCAGCCGCCAATCCTATTACGCCTTCATGATATTTTTCATCCGCTAAAACAATAATCTTGGCAGATTTGTTTTCCGTGATACTTAGCGCATGTTCAACTACGCTATCTACAACTTTTTGTCTTTCCAGATTTACTTTTCCAATCACCTCGGCAAGTTGAATGCCCCGGACTTTGTCTTTCGTACATAAAAGCCTTAATGATTCCAGTCCGTGCCTAAGACGTCCCATGGAATTGATTCTAGGCGCAATTACGAAACCGATTTCGTAAGGTCCGGCCTCAGTGATCCCGGCTTCCTTAAATAAAGCCAAAAGACCCGGTCTTTTCGTATCATTCAACTCCGTAAGTCCATATTTAACTACCGACCTATTTATCCCCAGGAGAGGTAATTGGTCAGCAACCGTTCCTATGGCCGACAGCTGGAGCTTCTCTCTAATTTTCGATTCATAATTTCCTTTAACTAATCTTTTATATATTTCCCTGGAAACAAACCATACCAAAGCTGAACCGCAAACTTCAGTAGAATGAATAACGAAATTGGTGTCGGGTAGCTTTTCCCCTTTCTGGTGGTGATCAATAACAATCACATCAATTCCCAGTTTTTTTGCTTCCTTGACACCCTCATAAGCTACAATTCCGTTGTCTACGGTAATGATAAGCTTGAGTTTGGGATAGCGTGATTTTAAAGATAAAACGCTTTTGGCTTTGATTCCGTAGCCGTCTTCGAAACGATCCGGGACAAATGGAAAAACATCAACGCCCGCATCATGTAGTGTTTCCCAGGCAACTGCCGAGGCTGTAATTCCGTCTGCGTCATAATCGCCGTAAATAATCACAAATTCTTTATTAGACCGCGCCTGATCGATTCGATTTACTACTTCATCCAAATCTTTTTCTGCAATCCCAAGTTGGCTTAATTTAATTTTCATTGGGTCTATCGGATTGATAAATTCTTTTTTGGCTTTTTCAGTTTTGATTCCGCGGTTTTTTAGAAGAATATTAATTAACGATTTACGGCTGACGGCCGACGATTTATTAAGAAGGTCCCATTTCATATGAGTAGTATATATCAGCTTATCCGAATGCTGGTATAATTTATACCATCAGGCGTCAAAATTTGAGACATGGAAATTCAATTACCAAAATCAGTTAAAGAAATTCTGGAAAAATTCGACAAAGCCGGATATGAAATCTATATCGTCGGCGGTGCTGTACGCGATCTTTTGATGGGTAGATCTACAAATGATTGGGATTTTACTACCAACGCCACACCGGAACAAATATTAGAAGTTATTCCCGGCGGGTTATACAATAATCAATTCGGCACAGTCTTTACCGATAATCCCGATGATGAAACCCGGCCACACGAAATAACAACATTCCGCACTGAAGAGGGCTATTCGGATGCCCGCCACCCCGATAAAATTTCCTGGGGAAAAACGCTTGATGAGGACTTGTCCCGCCGCGATTTTACGATTAATTCCATGGCTATAGATAAAAACTTAAAAATTATTGATCTTTATCACGGCCAAGAAGATATCAAAAATAAATTAATAAGAACAGTGGGAGACGCAAACACCCGCTTTTCGGAAGACGCCCTTCGTTTGATGCGGGCCGTAAGGATCGCAGGAGATTTGAGTTTTAATATCGAAAATAAGACTTTTGAAGCTATCAAAAAGAATGCTCCCTTAATTCATAAAATAGCCAAAGAGAGAGTCAAGGAAGAGCTTTTTAAAATATTGGCGTCAGATAACCCCTATGACGGAGTGATCCACTTAAAAGAATCCGGTCTAATGCAGGAGATTTTGCCGGAATTAACAAAATGTTTTGGTGTAGAGCAGAAATCTCCGGGTAGACATCATATTTATGATGTTGGGACACATCTTTTAATGTCACTAAAAAACTGCAAATCTAAAGACCCTGTTACCCGCTTTGCGACACTCATTCACGACATAGGCAAACCGCAAACCTATAGAAAATCACCAACAGGACTAATTACTTTTTATAATCACGAGATGGTTTCAACCAAAATTGCCGAAAATATTGCCGAAAGATTGCGTTTTTCCAACAAAGAAGAGGAAAAGCTTGTAAAACTTGTAAGATGGCATCAGTTTAGTGTCGATGAACATCAAACTGATTCGGCAATCAGAAGATTTTTAAGGAATGTTGGCTTGGAAAACGTGGAGGACATGTTGGCACTTAGAACCGGCGACAGGCTTGGCGGAGGAGCCAGAGAAACCAGCTGGAGACTTGAGGAGTTTAAAAAAAGACTTGTCGAAGTTCAAAAACAACCTTTTTCTGTGGCCGATTTAAAAATAAACGGTTTTGATGTAATGAAAAAGCTTGATTTGAAACCCGGACCGGAAGTTGGAAAAATATTAAACGACCTTTTTGAAAAAGTGGTCAACAAAGAAATTGAAAATGAAAAAGAGGCTCTTCTGGAAGCTATTTCTGAAAAAAATTAGTGAAGTTTCTTTTTCGGGTTCTTCTTTATTCTTTTTTCGATCTCATCCCAGGTAACTAAAAGCGAAACGGCCACAAAAGGTGACGAATAAGTTCCGGAGATCGTACCGACCAAAAGAGCAACCGCAAACCACCTGATAGAATCTCCGCCAAGAAGTATAAGGGCCAGTAGCATGAATATTATCGTAAAAGAATTATTTATCGATCTGACCATGGTTTCACTAATGGCGTTATTGGCGAGCTGCGAGATTTCTGTGAAGCTTGATTTGCGTTTTTCTCTGATGCGGTCAAAAACAACAATTGTGTCATGAACCGAAAACGAAAGAATGGTTAAAAGTGCTGTCACAAAAAGAAAATCTATTTCGGCTCCCCAAAAGTGGCCAAAAAGTGAAAAGCTGCCAATTACGATGAGACTATCGTGGATCGTTGCCAAAGTTGCAGAAACACCGAATTTAAAGTTCTTAAACTGGTAAGCTACCCAGAGTAGAATTGCACCTGCTGAAATTAGAAGGGCATATATGGTTCTTTTTATGGTCTCGGGTCCGACTGTCGGACCGACATTTTCAAATCTGATTTCAGTGACTTCTTGTCCCACCTCAGTTTCCAATGCAGCTTTAATCTCGATTTTTCTACCTTCATCAATCGACTCTTCCCGAAAACTACGGACACTTCCATCCGGAAGCTTATACTCCAAAAAGCTTCCGCCTGTAAAATCGATACCTATATTAAACCCCCATTTAAGCATGGAGAAAACCCCGGCCATAATCAATGTTCCCGAAATCAAAAGGTAAAGCCAGCGATATTTCATCCAGTTCATTTTTTGTTTCCTCCTTCCGGTTTTTCTCTTATGAATAATCTCAGTAAATTCCTACTTACATAAATCCCGGTGAACAAACTTATCATTACCCCCATCAAGAGGGTAATAGCAAAACCTCTTACCGGCCCGGATGATGGCAAAAAAGACCAATCTAACGGGTTCATTAAAATCAGTGATGTAATTATTGTTGCTACATTGGCATCTCTGATAGAATCCCACGCCCGGCCGAAAGAAACTTCCAGAGCATCGGACAACTTCCTTTTTAGCTTTTCTTCTTTGAAGCGTTCAAATATCAAAATATTACTATCAACAGCCATCCCTATTGAAAGCATAAAACCGGCAATTCCAGGTAAGGTAAGAGTTATGGGGATTAGTTTATACAACGCAAGTGAAATTACCGAGAAAATAAAAAGCCCTATATCGGCAATTAATCCAAGTTTGCCATAAGAAAGAATCATAAAAAGCCCTACCATTAAAAGCCCGACAATTCCGGCAACCACACTCATCTTTACAGATTCTGCCCCGAGAGTCGCCCCGATTGTTTCTTGCTGAATTAAATTAACCGGAACAGGAAGTGCACCGGCATTTAGTTGAATTGCCAACTCCTTCGCCTCTTCAACTGTAAAACTTCCGGTTATCTGGGCATTGCCGCCGATAATTTGTTCCTGGACTGTGGGAGCGGAAATAATCTGATTATCAAGTATGATCGGTAATTGCTTACCAACATTTCTTTTGGTAATTTCAGAAAATTTGTTACCACCATCCTTGGTAAATTGGATGGAAATGCTGGGGGCGCCGGTGTTGCTATCAAAAATAACTTCAGCTTTTTCCAAATCTGCACCGGTCAAATTGGTTGGCACAAGATTTGCCGATGGAGTAGCGCTTCCATCAACAGTCTCTTCAACAACTTCCACAAAGGTTAACTGAGCTGTTTCGCCAATTAGGTTAATAGCAGAGGCTGTATCGCTTATCCCGGGAAGTTCGACAATAATTCTGTCACGGCCTTCAAAGTTTGATGTTTGAACGGTAGATTCGGAAATACCAAACATGTTTACTCTATTTTCAATGATATTTCTGACTCCGGTTAAGGCATCTGACTTTTTATCTGCCGAGGTACCGCTAGTATCTGCTTCGAAAACCAATCTGCTACCGCCAGCCAGATCTAATCCCAAATATGTTTTGAATTCTTTATTAATAGATATCTTTCCAATATTGATATTCAAATTTGGGCGGTTAATAGTTTTACCAAACAGGTTAAAACTTGCCGGCAGGCTTATATAAGTAGCAATTAAAGTCAAAATAATAATAAAGATGAATTTTCTGACAGGAGTTCTCAACATAAATTAGCTAACGAGGTCTTCCTCATCCCCAATAATCATCACCCTGCTACCGGACAGTATTCCAAGTAAAAACGGGTCCCTTCTCTTTTTTCGAAAATCAAATTCATCTCTACTCATTGCCGTGTAATTTATTTCTTTTTCCCTAACAGTTTCTTCTGCCCTGATTATCGATGCCAGTTCAGGCAGGACAACTTCACCGACGACTAAAATATCAACATCATCGTCTCTTTTATGTTCCAAATGTCTGACAAATTTTCCGGAAAACATCACGAATGATATCTTTCCAATCTTATTTTTGTTTTCTATAACCACCTTTCCTAGGCCTGTGGTTTTGGCTACCATTGAAACCAAATCACCGAAAAGCGGGTATTCTGTCCGTATCGAATAGTAAATCCTATTACCTCTGGGTTCCTTGCGGAGAAGCCCGTCTTTTTCCATCTTCGTCAGTTCACGCCTTACTGCGTTTATTTCCTCTTCTGTTTCCCTAACTATTCCACGGACATGATAGGCCTCTTTTAAATTGGAGAAAAAAAGCTCCAAAATTTTTATCCGTACTTTTGAAGTAATTATGTCAGCTAGATTTACCATCTATTTTTGGAGCAGATTCAGTCATTCTATTAATAAGCAATCTCGTTCGTAGAAGGAACTAATTCCACCCAAGTAGCCCCCCTAACCATCTTGATTTCATTTCCATTTGTATCATAAAATACCTCCCTGTCAAGCGCCGAGTCTTTTTCCCAGGTGCCTTTTATTACATTACCGTTTTGAAAAACAATCGCATCTCCTTCGCCGATAACTTCGTAGTACATGTGTTTTTCCGTGTCAATTGGGCCTTCTTCTTCGACAAACATAATCGCAACATTTGAAGCGCTGAGTTGTACATTATCAAATTCGACATCAACATGAGCCGTACCACCATTAAATCTTTTATAGGTATTGGTCGAGGAATCATATCTCCACTCAACATCATATCCGGGCATACTTTCCCAGAAATCAAATTTGATATTGCTTGCTGTGGGAGAGGTGTTTACACTTCCGTCCTGAAACTGCCATTCCCTAAATTCTTCGGTCCATGGGATGCCATTTCCGTCTTTGAAATTGTAACCACGGCTGGATGCTTCTTTCCATACCTCAGTAAGGTCGGCAACGACTGAGTGTTCCCAGGCTGCCGGTGTACTTCCTCCTAGTCGATATTGGTTTCGGACCACTATTGGGTAGCCGATGTTGTAACCTCCGTCGAAATTGTTCCCGTCAGTTCCGCCACCCCAACCCAATTTCTGGAGAAGTGTTACGGTATTTACCTTTGGAGCACTCTGTGACGCCGGTTTTACACCACCAGGACAAGTGCTACAAATATTGTTTGCCCCTCCTTGATGTAGAAAAATCGGGTCGCTACCATACCCTGCCGCCAGATTGATAAAATACACCCTGGCGCTTCTGATGGGCGCAGCTTCAACTGTTTCGGCTGAAGCACCGCAATAGAAAATTGAAATAAATCTGGTTATACCTCCTTCTGCAACTGCTTCATATATTACATCTGCCTTAGAAAGACCTGACTCAGGCCTGGCCTCCGTGTGGTTTTCGATAATAGCAGCTATCGGACGTCTTTCCTCCCAGACTTCTCTTTCCGCCACTGTATACATAGCCCCATTTACCGGACATGCCTCTGTTTTTGGCAAATTTACATTAATCTTTGTTTTTTTGGAAATTTCGTAAAAAAGATTAGCCGCTCCTCCCGGAAATAAATATTTAAACACCAATAAAGAAACCCCTACAGAAATCAGGAATAGCCCGGCATAGCTGGCGATTATTGCCGACTTTTTTGTAGCAAATAGCTTGTTTATATTCGTCCTTTCCATAAATTCAAAGTATTTTTTATTGTATCATCAAACATTCAACTTGCGAAACCACAATTTTATGGCAAAATTTTCTTAATCTGGGTTATCTGCTCTTTTGTGCACTGGCTATAGCCTTTTTTTCCTCGGTAGAAAGTTCGAGGCCGCTTTTACCATTATGTATATCCTTCATATAAACTCTTGTTCTGTCCCGGGTATGCAAACCTGTAATAACTACGCCGGAGTCCCTGTCATCCAATATCGCCAAACAAAAGCTATGATCCCCACCTAACTCACTGAAGGGATTAAACCTGATAAGTCCAACCTTTTGAATATGGCGTTTGTCATTTTCTTCGATAACATCAAGCCTTTTAATAATGTTGCTAATACTTCTGGAATTTTCTTCCCCCCGGCTTAATATTTTTTCTAAGATTTTTTTAATATCTCCAACCCCAACTTCATTTGTTAGCTTTTTATACGTTGTAAAAAACTTATAAAGAAAGATGCTTAAAGATGCGAGCCAAACCCCGAGGAATATAAGAATATATGTGGTCAAGTTTTGCATTATAAACGAAGCTTAGTTCCTGACATTTTTACATCTTGAAAAGTTAGTGTCAAGGAGAATCAAATTTACAATTTACAAATAGGAAAACTAATTTGCTTTCCTCGAATTGTCAATTTACAATTTGGGAATATGGCAATGGTAAGAACCAGGAAAAACAAAAAAAGTCCGCATTATGGATTTCTGATTTCTTCGCTAGAAGAACAGCCCAAAATAGCTTATGTCAAGGGGGAAACAAATTTTGCTAAAGATAAATACTCAGCCTCGACCAAGCACAGAAAAAACGCCGATTCTTTGGCACAACCCGAGGCTAGGCTGTCCATTAAAAAAGACATCCTGCGTAGCCTTGTAACCATCAGCCTCATACTAATCCTCGAGCTGGTGGTATACTTAGCCTGGAACAAATTTATTGTTAAATAACTTTGTTTTTTAGGAACTTAAATTTTCTGTCCTAACGAAGGGGGGTGAATGAATCGATGATGTATTGCGTAAAATGTCGTGCCAAGAGAGATGGTAAAGACCATCAAGAAGTTACCATGAAAAATGGTAAAAAGGCTACAAAAGCTGTTTGTGAAGTCTGTGGCACAACCATGTTTAAAATTGGAGGTAAATAAGCTTTAATTTTAAACATAATTAAAACAAAAGGGCACCGGTACGACCGGCCCCTTTTGCGTTAACAAAACGTATGAACTTCAAAAAAGTTTTTGATGTTTTTAGAAAACATTATGTTTTAGTTCCTCTCGAGGTTTTTGGATCGGATCCATACAAGACCCTGATTTCTACTCTAATGTCTGCCAGAACAAAGGATGATACCACGCTTCTGGCTGCCCGAAGACTGTTCGCTAAAGCAGGAAACATAAAGATGCTAAATAAGATGAGCGTCAATGATATAGAAAAGCTAATATATCCGGTGGGGTTTTATAAAACAAAAGCAAGACACATCAAGTTATTAGCAGAAACGGTAATCAAAAAATTTAACGGTGAAATACCCAAAACACAAAAGGAGTTGACTACGCTTCCCGGGGTCGGTGTTAAAACAGCCAATCTGGTTCTGAATAGAGCATTCAGCATCCCTGCCATAGCGGTTGACACTCATGTTCACAGGATCAGTAATTTGTTGGGCTGGGTTCACACCAAAACTCCTGAACAAACAGAAAAAGAATTGGTTAGGAGAGTTCCTAAAAAATACTGGTCGGAAATGAATAGGCTTTTTGTAAGTGTCGGAAGACAATTTACTTCTCAAAAAAAATTAGTTGAATTCTTGAAGAAAGAGAAATTAATCTGAATAAATTATTGTTACAGGGCCGTCCAAAACAGCTTCGATTTGCATATAGTCTCCAAAACTCCCCGATTCTATCTTGATATCTTTCTCACTTAACTTTTGGATAAGGAGTTCATATAAACGTCTTGCCCTGGTCGGTTCTTCTGCCTCTATAAAACTTGGACGGTTTCCTCCGTTGGTATCCGCATGAAGAGTGAATTGCGAAACAACCAAGATTGACGAATCGGTATCTTTTACCGATAAATTCATTTTATCGTTAGCATCAGCCATAACGCGAAGTTTGGCGACTTTTTCTGCCATCGTCTCAACATCTCTTTCAGAATCGCCCTTTTTAAATCCGACCAAAATAAAAAGCCCTTTGCCAATTTCCCCAATAGTTTTCTTGTCAGATACACGTATTACTTTTGCCCTCTCTACCCGTTGCACAACCAATTTCATATACGTATTTTACATCAATTACTCCTGAATTTTCGGCCGATATTGCAGGGCTTCGGCTATGTGTATTTTTGTAATCTTTTTACTTTCTTCTAGGTCGGCTATCGTCCGGGCAATTTTTATGACTTTGAAATAACTTCTGGCAGATAAATTCATTGTGGCAGCCGCACTTATCATCATTACCTTTGACGCCTCGTCTATTTGACAAAATTTTTTAACATCCCGGGTGGTCATTTCAGAATTTGATTTCAATCTACTGTCTTTAAAACGTTTAAGCTGGATATTACGTGCTTTTTGAACCCTTTTTTGAATAGCGGCAGATTTTTCTTTTCCGGTGCCTTCCTCATTTACCAATTTTTGCGTTTCAACGGAAGGTACATCGATGTGCATATCGATCCTGTCGAGTATTGGCCCCGAAATTCTTTTTTGGTACCTGGTAATCATTCCCGACATACAGGTACAGGCACGCTTTGAGTCTCCATAGTAGCCACAGGGGCATGGATTACTGGCTGCCACCAACAAAAATTGGGCAGGGTAAGTCACCGATCCTTTTGCCCGAGAAATGGTAACAACCCCATCCTCCAAAGGCTGACGCAACGCTTCCAAAACACTTCTCGGAAATTCCGGAAATTCATCCAAAAACAAAACACCCCTGTGTGCCAAAGAAATTTCCCCGGGCATGGGATTGCTCCCGCCCCCGATCAATCCGATTCTACTGGTTGTGTGATGGGGACTCCGAAACGGACGATTGGTGATTATCGACTCGCCTTCCGTCAAATTTCCTGTTATGGAATAGATTTTTGTTACCTCCAAGGCCTCACTCTCACTGAGTACGGGTAAAATCCCGGGGAGTGCCCGGGCGAGCATTGTTTTTCCCGACCCGGGTGTGCCACGAAGAAAAATATTATGACCACCGGCCGCTGCAATTTCCAAAGCACGTTTTGCCTGCTCCTGGCCGATAACTTCAGAAAAATCAAATTCTGCATTGCTTTTTGTTAATATCGATTCCAAATCTATTTTCCGTGCCGCCGGAATTTCTACCGTGCCATTCAGAAAACGGACCAATGATAAAAGCGAGTCAATGGGATAGATTTCTATTCCGGAAACCACAGACGCTTCCTTTTCATTAACCTTAGGAATGAAAACTCTTTTAAATCCTTTTTCTTTAGCAAGGTTGGCCATTGGTAAAATTCCATTTGTATGCCGTAAGCTCCCGTCAAGCGATAATTCCCCAAAAAATAGGCTATCTGACACTTCCGGAGCAATTTGACCTGCCGCAATCATTATCCCCAAAGCAATCGGCAAGTCGTATGCAGGTCCGATTTTTGGCAAATCTGCCGGGGCAAGATTTACTGTAATCCTGGTAATAGGAAAGTCTGCACCACTATTTTTGATGGCGCTTCTGACTCTTTCCTTAGATTCTTCTACGGCCTTATCAGGCAAACCGACAATGGTAAAACTGGGCAGCCCTTGACCAGCAACGTCCACTTCCACGTCTACCAAGACTGCATTTAAACCGCAAATCGATCCGGAATTAATTCTTGAAAGCATAAAGGATATTTAATTTAATATAATACAATTTCGTAGTATCTAAAAGATGAAGATAATTTAATTTGTCTTTCCTCTTGCGTCGTGACAGCGGTTTTTGGGGATATCACACTGGCTTTGGCAAGTGGGGTCATTTATGTAAATGTCCGGACACCCGGAAAGTTCAGGAAACATGAAGGCTTCGCATTCCCCACCAGGCGCACAAACATATTGAAGCAGTGTCTCGTCCGCTACCGGAGGGGGGCTTGGTACCGGCTCCGAAGACGCTACTTCGCTGCAAAGAAAATTTAATCTCACATTTGAACTGGCAATACCGTAATTAAACTGACACTTTGGACCGCATCCGTTGCGACAGCCAAGAGTGTCAATAATACCATCCTGTGTGTACTCTAAATTGCCGTAAACCTGGAACCATCTGGGACAAGAACTTATTTCGCTTACATAAACATACGAATTTCCCGACCTCGGATCACATGGGATATTCGCAACATAGGTTTTATCTCCAAGCGAAAATGAATTTTCACACAAAGGCAATGAGATAGGATAGCAATTAGTGTCCGTATAATATTCTTCGATGAATTTTCCTATTTCATCAATGTCGCCCTTCCTGTCCGCATCTCTGGCTTTGGCCAATTGCGCAGACATGTTTAAGGCGGCAAAGAAGGTAACTATAGCCAACAAGGCTATTACGGTTAATATTTCAACCAAAGTGAACCCTTTCAGGGACAGCTTCATATTTATATGATATATCTAAACGCAAAAGCTATTAATAAATTTAAGTTCAAAATTTTAGAAGTTCCAAAACTTTGTAAACCAAAAGCGCCGGCCAGGCCAAAGCTTTTAAAAATCCCACCAAGCCTTCGCTAAAGCTACCTGCATGTTGGATAAAGTAGACCAAAGCACCCAAGAATCCAAAGCCGTAAATGGCACCAGCAGAACCACCTGTGCATTTATTGACAATCTTAACATCCTTCGCTTCTTCTTTTTTGGGTGTGGCCATCTAATAAATGATAAACCTAAATTTCCAAAAAAGAAAATTACATCAGTTTTTGATGTCCAAAATCTCTGACAATTTTTGTACGTCAAAACCGACTATGTATTCCGATTCGCCGTTTTCCGTCTCAATTTCGGTAACGGGGACCCCCATTTGGCCGGTCTTTCTCACCATATTGATTGCTTCTTCCTGATTTTGATCCACATAAACAACCTCGTGGTCGATACTATTTTCTTCCAACCAGGATTTTTCCATACGACAATAAGGACAGCTCATCGTCGAGTAAAGTTTTATTTTCTTTGTTTTCATTTCTTATCCACCTCCTTTGCAAAATTTAGTAAGCTTTTTGCTAATTCACCAGATTTTTGACTTCTTAACCTATAAACTATTTCTCTTCCATCTCTAACACCGGTCACCAGACCTGCCGCTCTCAGCTTTTCCAAATGCTGGGAGACCGCGGATTGGCTCAGGCCGCAGTTGGCGATAAGTTCGGTAACATTTTTACTACCGCTTTTAAGGCAAATTAGGAGTTTTAGCCGGGTTGTGTTTGCAAACGAGGAAATGATGGCTTGTTTCATAGAAAATATATTAGCATTTACTAATATTTTGTCAATCATTTTGCTATACAAACCGGGACAAAGTGCTATAATAGGCCACTCTGGAGAAAGGATGATCGCTGTTCTGAGCTTAGGCTTAGGATAGAGGAAAGTCCAGGCAGCAGAAAGCAGGGTGTCCGTCGCAAGGCGGAGACTACCGGGACAGCGAAAGCTGACTCAGTAGACCAGTATAGAGCCACAGAAACTATGTCGAGTCATTTACCCTAAAGGTAAATGGAAACGAGTGAAAAGAGGCAATCCTCCCCGCTGCAACCT
>AMFJ01000221.1_pt1 | contig 23414 bp, 18 predicted proteins | sample 427208 | NCBI WGS metagenome assembly AMFJ01 (sample SAMN02954298, study PRJNA114691) | groundwater metagenome | biome: aquatic; feature: subsurface aquifer; material: sediment; isolation source: subsurface aquifer sediment | place: USA: Rifle, CO | collected 2008-08 | reverse complement strand
GTCCAATCCTTAACACCAGATGGTGAAGCAGGATCACCGATAGCACCTTCAACTACTAGGATATACGTAGCAGTAGAATTAGCATCAACAGTGTTCTTAGCATTTGCAGTAGCAGTATATGTTTGAGCAGAACCAACAACTCCAGTAAACGCAAGGTTTCCAGCGCTTATAGAATCTTTATAGATGCTAACATTAGTAGCACCAGTATAACCAGAAAGTTGTACTGAACCAGAAAGGCTAGAAAGAGTAACTTGGTTTTTACCAGAAGCAGCAACTGTAAATCTTAGAGCGCTAGTTGTAAGTTCCTTAGAAGGATTAGCAGCTTTTGCGATTACAGCAGTGTTTTGAGCAACAGCATGGCTGTTTGAAGACAATGCAGTTACAGTAGGGCTGATTTCTAGTCCATTGCTTCCACGAATAACAACTGAACCAGTACCAGCAGGAAGAGTAACAACTACTCCACTGATATCAGTATTAGTGTTAGCGTCAGCAGAAACATAGAAGCTAACTGATTTATCTTGAGCAACTGTAGATTTTGCAGCATCGATATTATCGAAAACTAGAGCAGTAGCAGTAGCAGTAGATGAATTAGCAACTAGGTTACCAGCAGAGTCATATAGTTTGAAGCTAGTGAAGCTATCAAGACTAGTACCTGTAAGAGATAATGTCTTAAGGTTTACATTGTCATTATTAGCAGTAACTTTAACAGCAAATAGTTTATTGTTTGTGCTTCCAGCTAGAAATAGGCTAGCTTGAGGATTTGCATCAGATACTGTGAAAGTTGCACCAGCAGCTTGAACAGTAAATACAGCACCTGCAGGGAATGATGCAAGAGTGATATCCTTAGAGCTAACTGCATCAACAGCAGTAAGATCAGTAAGGTTAGCAATGAATGTACCAGCAGCAAACGTATCAGCGAAATCTACTTTTACAACTAGATTTACAGCTTTAGTAGGAGTAACAGTAGCATTAAGACCATCAAATCTGATTGCGCTTAATGTATCTACAGTCTTAGAAGTAATAGCAACACCATCTACGTATAGAGTAGCGAATGCATTATTTAGGAAACCAGTAGAAGTAGAAAGGTTAGAACCAGTGAAAGTAAAGCTTGCGCTTGAAACAGTAACTGGATTTCCTCTTGAAGAAGAAATTTGAGCACCATAAACAGTAACAACTTTAGAACCAGCAGCTAGGCTAGTAGCTCCAAGACCATCATTACGAGTAACGTTTAGGGCAGTATTTGCAACTGAAACACTAATTCCAGGAATAGAACCAACAGCAGAAGAAAGAGTATTTTGATTAGCAGTATATTGATTTACACCAATAAATGAGCTAAGTCTTAGATCATCTAATTTGATTGTAGTATCAGGCATATTAGTAGTACTTTTTAGAGTACCGTAAATTTTAACCTGAGCAGTTCCGCTAACAGTAACAGAACCATTGAAATCAATAGTAGAACTAGCAGTTCCTACTGCAGTAGCAGAGAAAACTGAATTACCTATTGTAAGGTAAATTGTATTGAAGTAATTAGAAAGGTTACCAGTACCAGTAAGGTTGCTGATAGTAATTCTAGGATTTTCAAGAGTAACAGCGTTCTTAGCAGTGATTGTACCTTGCATAAGAACTACATTGTCAGATCCTGGAGCGTAGTTAGCAGAAAGAGCAACAGAAGTGTCTCTTTCGAATTTAACATCACCACCAGTTACTGAGTATAGAGGAGCAGTGAATCTAGAAGCTTCAGTAGCAGCGTCTGCATTAGCGCGGAAACCAGAATTAGCTTCGATTATGCTGATGTCAGAAGTATTTTTTAGGTAGAATTGGTAAGTATCAGTATTGTTTTCTACATTATTGATATTAGCTTTAATGTAGTAAGTAGCAGTAGAACCATCTTTAACAATATCGTTAACAACGAAAGTAAGAGATTTAGCAGCTACAGCTGATCCAGAAGAAACAACTTGACCGTTTCTTACTAGAACGATATTAGATAGGTTAGATAGGTTAGCAGTACCAGATTGGTAAAGAGTAATTGATTGAAGTTTTTCATCTCTTGTTTCAGTTACAGAACCTGTTTTAGTAGCAGTGATTTTGAAAGCACCAAGTTCAACAAGGTCGTTTGATGCTTTGTATGAAGCATCGCTAGATGCTCTATCAGCAGTGAATGTTGCAACAGTGTAATTAGCAGTTCTTAGAACTGGAGTCATGAATGCACCACCAACATTTTGAGCAGAACTCAAGATGTTTCCAGATACGAATTGGTAATCAGTACCAGAAACAATGTCAGCTAATTGAACATAAAGATCTAGAGACTCAGTTGCACCAGCTTTAATAACTAGAGATGGAGCAAAAGAAACGATAGCATTACCCTCAGAAGTGAACGAAGCTTTACCAGATAGTCTTAGACCATCCTTTTCAAACCAGATTCTAGTAGAAGAAGAAACTGTAGAAAGACCAGCTTTCTTAAGTTCAACTGAACTAAGAGTTACATCAGAAGAAGCGGCCTTGAAATCAACAACTGCAAATCTGATTATTCCAGACATAGGAACTTGAGTTCCAACAGCAGGAGAAGCAGGATTTAGAGATATGTTAAGATCACCAGCTTTAACTTCAGTAGTAGTACCAGTTGAAGTAGTACCAGTTGAAGTAGTACCAGTTGAAGTGTCACCACCGTTTAGTATGTCATCAAGGTTGAAATCATCAACACTAAGACCTAAAGCGTTAGCAGCAAATACAAATAGTTCACCTCTTGATACAGAATCATTTGGTCTGAAACTTGCGTTAGCAGAAATGATTTTCTTAGCAAGTGCAGCTTCAGCTACATTAACTTGCCAAGCAATAGTAACATCATTGAATGATGAAGTAGTAACAGTAGGAATTTCCATTCCAGCAGCCTTCAATACCATTGCAAGAGCTTCAGCTCTAGTAATATTATCAGTAGGGCGGAATTTAGCGTTTGCTTGAGAAACGATACCGTTGTCAGCTGCTAATTCAGCAGCTCTACATGACCAGCTAGCTGGAGTAGTAGCAGAAACATCAGTAAAGTATCCTTTACAAGAATAATTTGCAGGAAGTGCAGTAGAACCTGTACCAAGTTTCATTTTGATTGCTGTACCAGCAACTTCTTGTCTTGATGCAGTATCTGCTAGTCTGTATCCAGCTTCATTAGATGAAGATTGAATATAACCGGCAGTAGCCAAAGCTTCAGCATAAGGTAGGAAACCAGAAGCAGCAGCAACGATTGAAGAACCAACCGCAGATGCAACTATAGCAACTACACTTATAGCAGAAGTAACTTTTTTAGAAAGATTACTCATAGGATTACTATAAGTTAAGAAATAAAAATTTTTGTTTTTGTAGGATAGGATTGCTCCTATTCCAAAAAACGAACAATGAATGCGCTTAGGCTATGCCTTTAAAACAAACATTGTTTTGGGTTTTGATCTACGGGGAGACCATCCCTGTAAATCGCTTCCAAGAAAGATAAAATCTTGGAGGGTCAAAGCTTTAACCTTCCGTTATGTCGGCATAACGAGAGGAGGTTGTGTAGAAGATTGACCTCTATGAGGCCAATCTTTACCCGCAACACTCCTCTCGTCATTTAAAACAAAGAAAAGAAGGGAAAAAACTCGTCAAATATACACAAGAATGTGTAATTCAAAATATATGTTAACGAGCTAAGAAGAAGTGAAAATACACTCCCCCAGTGCGTCCAAATTATAGTGAATATATATATAAGTCAAATGAAAAATGGCAGTCTTCACGGATTCTTCACACTTTTTACTTGATTTATTCGCTATATTCAGTCTGATATAAACGGTCCTATTAACTTGGTTTTGACTTAGAATAACTCATCGATCCTATTATACATGGATTCCAGGGAAAAATGTTCAATCGCCCATTTTCTTCATATTATTCACATATTCTGACGTTTTTCCGGGTCAGAGAGCAATTCATCAGCATACTTTATGAACTCCTCTTCATCTCTTGCAAGATATCAGTTTTCTCAATTTCAGATTAGTTCCATCGCTCATCCGCAAGCTAGCGATACTATTGATTTTTCCATTGACATTGCCTCCAATATGGTCAAACCGAAAGCGTCGATCGTGCTTGTGAAAAGGAAAACAGTACATCTCTGGAGGAGGGCCTTGGCTTCTTCTTGTGTGATTTCTCATAAGAACTGGACATCTGGGAAGAATTGAGCGATTTCCTGCAATCTTTCCTTTTCTTCTCAATCTCCTCATATCAGCAGCTTAAGCCCAGGATATCTCTTCTGAAGTTCTGCGAATGTCCTGATTGCAAGCTCCACATTCTTTCATTTCACTAGTCTTGAATAAGTGAAAAGGGTATAATTCTCTTCCAGGCTCTGATGATCATTAGAGAAAAAATTCACATCGATGCTGGGGTAAAGGATTTCGCTTTTCTTGCCGAAATTCTTAGCCACTTCGCTTTGTATGAAGCTTGAATTAACCAAGATCAGATCAAGGAACCTTATAATCATCTTCTCGAGCGATTTCTTTATGGAGGTATAGATTCATTTATTCTGATCCATGTAATACACTGGCAGATTCTGCAGGAACCATGCAACTTTCATCCCAGGATGGAGAATTTTGGCCAGTGCTCATACGAAATGCATAGGGGAATTGCCGGCTAGCACAATATCCGTCTTCCTCAGGAGGAAAACCAGCTTGATCATTCAGAATATCTTCCTGTATCATCTTGCATTCAAATTTTTTATATTGAGACCGTTGGTCATCTCCGGGAAACAATTGTTCCTATCGAGATCAAGAGTATAGAAAGTCACATCATCTCAGATGCTCTTAAGATAATTTGCAATCTCTAAGAGTGTTTTCACTGCTCATCATTTGACTGTGATATGAGGGTGTAGAATCGCGATTTTTGACATAATTCTAATTTTAAGTGGGCGTATCTTATTCAAAAATATCCAAAAAGCAAATAATAGCCTTTTCTCAAGAGAAAAGGCTATTATTCTTCTTATTATCAAGTATTATTTGAGGTTATACAGGAGTACGGCGAAATCCGATCTCTTCAGATTGTCGGAAGGATAGAATTTCCCTATTGAATCGAGAAGTCAGTTCTCAGAAACATAGTTGGCATATCTGCAGAACCAATCGGATGTCTTCACATCTTGATATAAGGAATCTGCCGCACTTGGTATTTTGTTTTTTCCTACTGCTATATTCAAGACTATAGCAATTGCTTCGGCTCTTGTGACTGCATTGTTCGGTTTAAAAGTGTTGTCAGGATATCAGCTTATGAATCATTTTGCCACAGCGGCAGTGACATAAGGTGAGAACCAATCTGTTGAAGCCACATCCGTGAACTTAGAGATACTTCATTCTGGCCTTATTCAGCCAAAGATGAATGTCATGGCAAGCAACTCGGCTCTTGTGATGTTTGAGTTCGGTCTGAAAGTATTGTCTCAGTAACCTTTTGTTATTCATTTTTCAGCAAGGTAATCGATTTCTTCGACATTATCGCTCACATCAGTAAAATATCTGCTCTTTGTCGAGAAGGCTGGAACGGCTTTTGGAGTAGGATCAGACGTTATTATAGGACGCTGAATATTTGAAATCTTATCCAGATAGACTAGCGGGTCTATCGTATATTTTCTTGCATTTTCTATTCCCAATCCGGCATTTACAGCTTCAAAAAAACCTAATCAAGCTTCGTTCGCTTCTTTCAGGGTGAATGGCCAGTAAGGGTGGAATGGGGCATTTCATGTATCTATCTGGAAATGCAGATGCTCTCATGTCGAATTTCATGTATTTCCCGATTTTCATATTATATCTCATTCTTTAACCTGATCTCACGTCTTGGCTAAAAGTTCAGATAAATGCAGATGGCAGCTATAAAGCACTGTAGAAGCAGCGAGATTATTAGGATCTGGAGCATTAGGGTGCCTGAGGATGATGTAGTGTCAATTTGAGTCTGAAGTTCAGGCGAATTGGACAACTCAATTCATGCAGGCAAATATCGGATCGTGCTTGATTTGAGGGATAATATCAACTCAGAGATGACTTCCGGCTCATTCGTCAAAATTTCAAGGCACATAATTTCATAGATAAACCGTCGTGAATATATTTCAAGTGGCTTCGAGATTTCCAGGATTATACGGATATTTTGTTTTTAACGGATACATATGGATTGAAATTAAGAATTTAAATTTTCTTATCTATCGGATAAATGTGATTTGCTTTTGATACCAAATCCTCCTTTATGATCAGGGCGTATTCGCAAGCAGCGAAAACTTTGGTCATAATAGCATAATTAAGAGGCCTCGTCAACAAATATTTGTTTACAAGGCCTTAATTTAATTTATTATAGATTTTATAGCTTTATTCCTAATTTCTTACTGAGTCAATCGAGTTCGGTCCTGTTCAGGCGGGCATATTGTCATTCTTGCATATTGCCAAGCTCAATATTCTCAATCCTTATACGCTTGAGCTTCTTTACTTCATGTCAGACCTTTTCTACCATCCTGCGGATCTGTCTGTTTTTTCATTCCTTCAGGATTATCGAGAACATTCATGAGTTCATCCTCTTGATTTCTGCATCTCTTGTCTTTTTTCATAGGATGAACACTCATCCGGACATTTCTCTCAGTGCTTCATCTTCAATCTTTCAGTAGACTTGGACGACATATTCTTTTTCATGCTCATATCTGGGGTGCATAAGAAAATTGCTCAATCTTCAATCGTTTGTAAGGATAATGAGTCAAGTCGTATTCTTATCAAGCCTTCAGATAGGGAATACCCTTTCCGGGATGTCAACAACGTCAAGGATGGAAGATTCCCCGTCCTGTCGGCAAGTTGTGACTATTCAGTAAGGCTTATTCAGCTTATAATAGACATACTCCTGACTATCTTCGACCACCTTTTTGCCCAGTGTCACTTTGTCTTTGGCAGGGTCTACGCTTTGTCATATTTCAGCCTTTTCACCATTGATGAAAACTTGTCATGCTGAAATATATTCCTCAGCTTTTCTTCTTGAACAGATCCCAGCCTGGCTGAGATATTTCTGAAGTCGTATTGTATTATCTTCTTTCATTAGAAAAAATTAATTATTGAATTATCGATGCATTCTACATATACCTTGTTTGATTCCGTAAGGGCTATATTTCATTCCAATGTGAATCAGCAGGCTTTCTTATGTCATCATCAATTATATTTTTTTGCATAAACGGTAAGATCGACATCATCTCTCGTAGTCCTGAGTGAACCTTTTACTAGTCATCATTTCTCATATAGGAAACATACATATTTTACATTATCCAAGGCATTCATCCTCCATACCACTCAATCCATCTCCTCGTATTTGCATCCCGATTCAAGTATATCCTCTTTTTTCAAATAACTGAAACCGACTCCTTCTCAATTGATCTTAAGCCTCTTAAGTACTATTTTAAGCAATTTCACAAATGCAAAAGTGTTGTTCAGGAAAAAATTAGAAGCTATTATATTTATATTGCCTCATAATTCCAGTAATTCCGCAGAAGATTCAAAAGTTTCAGGATTTACATTAGAATATATGAAGGCTCATGTGTCGGTATATATTCACGTAAGAAGTGCTGTTGCGACCTTTTCATCCATCTCATATCCCATTGCAACGAAAAAATCATAGAGCACTGTCGTGGTCGATGGCTTGTTTGTCTCGATAAGATTTATATCTCAATATGATATGTTTGAAGCATGGTGATCGATGTTTATAAGGCATTTTACTGGAAAGTCCTTTTTCTCTCAATATCAGGCAAGGATTATATTTGCGATGTCCAAGAAAATACAAAGATCATATTTCTCATAATCGAATCTGTTTATGATTTTCTCAGAATTAGGAAGGAAGGATAGCTTTTCAGCGACTCAATCGAAATTGACAATATCGACATTCTTCATTTCAAAATTTGTCATTATTGTCTCATATAAGGCAGTCACGCTTCCCAGGGTGTCTCCGTCAGGGAATTTATGCGATACTAATGCGATATTCTTAGACTCCTTTATCTTCTCGTGAATCTGATTATAGATGTTGATCATATTTGATGCTTCATAAAGTTCGACAAGTATATGTTTTTATCTGTAAAGTCAAAGGAATGACAAAAAGATGTTAAATTATATTGCCTATAGCTATTTCCAATGATTCCAGATATCTTCTTTCGTTAATATTATGTCTTGAATCATACACTTCACAGATCGTTGAATTCTTTATCTTCAGGTTTGCGGAATAAGCCCTGTTTTTTATAACCTCCTCTTCCTTATCTCAGAAAAAGATGTTCGTCTTGCAATTTATATCCTTTGCAATCTCATCGAAAGATAGTTTCTCAAATTCCTCATTTCGCCTTTTTCAATTTGAATTCAACCACCATTTCTTCAGGTATTTATAATCCTCATTGAAAAAAGGCGATAAAGAGCAGAGGAAAAGTTCCCTCACGTTCAATTTCGATGCGGACAGAAGGGCTATGATCGCTCAATATGAGAATCAGAGGATATATATCTCGTCCTCAGGGTTAAGTATCTGCCTATTGAATTGATCCAGATATTGTGATATAGTCTGCCTTTTCCATTTAATATCTACAAATACGGGCATTATTCATTTAGATTCAAAAAAGTCTCAAACTACCTGGAATCACATTTCGCGGCAATTTGATTTGAATCAAGGGATGATATAGGCTACTTTCATAATTATTTAACTGATTTTCTTATGTTCCCAATATTTTCTCAGTGCCTCTCAAGTATAAGATCTCTTCTCTTTTATGATTCATTCTAATTTCCCGACATAGATCAGTTCTCATCATCTGTCTCATCATTCCGGTCAGATATCGATGATATAATCTGCATTGGCTATAAGATCAAGATTATGCTCGATAACAAGGACGGTATTTCATTTGTCGACAAGCGAATCCAAGATATTCACTAATTTCTGAACATCATTGAAATGAAGTCATGTTGTCGGTTCATCAAGTATATATATTGTCTTGGATGTCGATCTTTTGGCTAATTCTGAAGCGAGCTTTATCCTCTGGGATTCTCATCCGGAAAGAGTCGGAGCGGATTGTCATATTTTTATATATCACAGTCAAACGCTGTAAAGCACATCTATGATCTTAAATATCTTCGGATGCGCTGAGAAGAATTCTCTAGCTTCCTCAACATCCATTTCGAGAACTTCTGAAATAGTCTTTCATTTATATCTGACTTCAAGTGTCTCCTGATTATATCTTGTTCAGTGGCAATTCTCGCATTCGACATAGACATCTGGCAGAAAGTGCATCTCTATCTTCTTCACTCAGCTTCATTCGCATATTTCACATCTTCCTCATTTTGTATTGAAGCTGAATCTTCATGGTCAATATCATCTCTTGATTGCCTCTTGGCTCTTGGCGAATACTTCTCTTATATGGGTGAAGACTCATGTATATGTTGCAACATTCGAATGAGGAGTCCTTCATATCGGGGATTGGTCTATTATAATCACCTTGTCCAATTGGTGAGCTCATTTTATTTCTTTGACTTTTCAGACTGGATGTATAGATGAATAGAATGAGTTGAGGAGATGGTTCGATAAAATATCAAGGATAAGGCTTGATTTACCAGATCCTGATACTCAGGTCACAACATTTAAGAGTCATAGCGGTATCTTAACATCGACATTTTTCAGATTATTCTCCTCGGCTCATATTATCTCAAGATATCACGCAATCTTTCTCTGCTTCTTCTCCAGCGTCACCATCTTCTTATTGGAAAGATATAAGCCTGTTTCGGAATTAGCATCTTTAAGTATCTCTTCGAATGTTCATTTGAATATAATATTTCATCAATGTATTCAGGCTCATGGTCAGACATCGATTATGTAGTCTGATTCCCTCATTATATCTTCGTCATGTTCGACAACTATGACAGTATTTCATATTTGCGACAGCTTCTTTAGGTTATCTATTAGCATATTATTATCCCTGGGATGCAATCATATGGAAGGTTCATCAAGGATATAGATTATTCATTCAAGCCTTGTTCATATCTGTGTAGCGAGCCTGATCCTCTGTGATTCTCATCAGGATAATGTATTAGCCCTTCTTGCCACTGTGATATAATCCAATCCCACTCCAGCCAAGAATGATAATCTTTCTTTTATGTTCTTCAGAATGTTCTTAGATATTGATTTTTGTGTTTCGGTTAAATTAAGCCCCTCAAAAAACTCCATAGATTGTCTGACATTGAGATTGGATAACTCTCAGATATTCCTGTCTCAGACAAAGACATTCAAATATTCTTTCTTGAGCCTATATCCTCTGCAGTCAGAGCAGACTATTTCTGTCATATACTGTGAAATCCTTTTGAGTGAAGTCTCGCTCTGGGCATCTGATTCCTTATATTTCCTTTCTAGGTTAGGAATTATTCACTCATACTTCGTCTTATAATTATGGCTCTGGCCATCATCGAAAGTATAGACAAGATCAAATGTCTCAGGGACTCAATATAGGACTATTCTTTTTTCTTTTTCATTAAGCTTATTATAGGGAAGATTGCAATCAATCGAATATTTATCGCAAACAGCATTAAGAATCTGTATATAGTATTTATGCTGGCTCCAAGGTAAAATCGCTCATTCATTCAAAGATAGCTTATGATTTATTATATTATCTTCAAGGAAGGCGACCTGCATTCATAATCAATGACATGTAGGGCAAGCTCAATAATGCGAATTGAATGAGAAATTAGACAGGCTGAGATTTTCTAATTTATAATGGCATATAGGACAGAAGGCATCTTGAGAGAATATCTTGAATTTTTTTGAATCGACCTCGTAAATCATCAGAAGTCATCTTCATCCCTTATAGGCGACTTCTATAGAATCTTTGATTCTCCTTGATGAATTCTCATTCTTGTTTGAATCTTTATTGGAAATAAGCCTATCTACGACAATATATAGCTTTGATTTATCTGTGAATTTGATATTAACCTCATCTCATATGGAAAAAACCATATCGTCTATCATATATCTGATAAAACCTGACTCTAATATTTCTCTCTTGAAATCGTCTATTGACTCGAATTTCTTTTCGACTGGCGACAATATGTAATATTTCGTATCATCCTGCAACTCTTCAATATAAGACAAAACATCGTTCAGAGTATCTTTTTTCAAGATTATCTCAGGATGATTAGGACACCTCTGGATTCATACATGGACATAAAGGAGCCTATAAAAATCATATATCTCAGTTATGGTTCAGACAGTAGACCTCGGATTTGAGGAGACTGTTTTCTGATTAATGCTTATCGTAGGCGATAATCATCTTATCTCTTCAACTTTCGTGTCTTCGTTTATCGAGCTTATTATCATCCTCGCATATGTAGAAAGGCTTTCAAGATATCTCCTTTGTCACTCGGCATATATAGTATCGAATGCTAGGCTTGACTTACCGGATCATGAAACCCCTGTTATCACTACAAGCTTGTTTTTCGGTATGTCTATGGATACGTTTTTCAGGTTATGAGTCTTTGCTCATCTTACTTCCAATAATTCTGACACTTTGTTCTAAATTAGAGATTATTTTCATGTGGCTAGGAATAATCATATTATTTCCTTTGCTCACGATTCCTTAAGTACTCTTGCTGCCTCATTTGATGTGGTTCATGTGGAAATCACATCATCTATAAGCAGTATTGTCTTTCAGACAATTGAAACATTATATTTATAATTAATTTTAAAACAATGTTTTAAATTCGAAAATCTCCTATTCTTGTCTAATCTGGCTTGTCTCTTGGTATATTTCGGCTTTAAGAGAAGTTTTCAAAAATCCAATCATACTTTCTTAGCCAATGATTCTCAAATCAAATATGTCTGATTATATCATCTTAGGAGCCGATTCAATGTAAAAAGAGGGATTCAAGTGACTATAATATCGCCTGGCTTCCCTGATTCTGAGAAATTGTGATACAATTCAACATAACAAGATACTATTTTTTCAAGGGATTTTTTATTATACTCATATTTGAATTTTTTGAGATCGTTTTTGATATTTTCCTCATATTCGCATGCAACAAGGACTTTATCGATATAAATTTCTTGGAGCTCATTCCGATAGTGCTGAGTCTTATCTATAAAAATCTTCTTATACCTCTTTTCTTCATCAGGAAGAAGGAATATGTTCCCGAAAAAGTTTAATATCTTTCTCAGCATATTATTTTACTTTTAATTTAGCGAAACTTCCGAACAGTAACATTGACTGCAGTAAGAAAATTATTGATATATGCAGTATCTGGAAATCATGTGAAATCACAAAATACGCAATTATAGAAACCAGACTGAATATTATTCCAGAAAAGTGTATGAAATAATTATCATATTCATGCTTATTGTCAAAAATGAAGCTATAACCTACGAATACTCAAGGAAGAACATATATTATCATCAGGCAAATCAGAAAATCAGAAGGATCAAGAGGCATGAAATTCTTCACGTACAAGAGAATTATACTGAGAATAGTTACACTTAATGAGATATAATTCTTATATCTTACATGTACTGAATAGTTGAATATCAAACCTCAGAAAAGGATAAGCACGAAATGCCAGAAATTCGGATATATGAAAAGGTAGCTGAAAGCTATGATGCAGACTATATAATTAAGGAATAATCAATAATATTTCGAATTCAGGTCGAATTTCTTGAATATCCTTATTTTGCTTATGAATTCGAAATAGAACACTCATAATATGAAGAAAAGGTAGCTGAATAAGAGCTCATAAGGTATTTTAAAATAATATCTGATATAGAATAGCAGGAATATGTTCAGATAAGTCAAAAAATATGAATAATATCAGTTTTTCTTTATCTTATCCATCAGATTGTCAAATATTATCGTTGTCGCCAATCAAAAAAGAGATAAGCTTGAATTAATGATGAAAATATCGTCTATCGTCTCTGAATATACTAGCTTTTTGGTGAATAAAATAATATAAAGGAAAGAAAAAACCAAGAAATTCGATCTGTATATCATGTGTATGACCGGCTTTTTCTTCTTGATGAGTATGAAGAATAAAAGAATCAGGAGAAGGCTTAATATCAGTATGAAATAAGGGAATAAATCTCATCAGAAACTATATGAGATTCAATAGAGAGATATGTAGAAGATTAAGAACGCTATAAGGTAGGCTGTTCTTTGAAATAATGGAATAGTCTTCTTGAGGGTATCCTTAGATATCTTCATCTTTGATAATAGGGAAGGTTTTGATGATTTCTTTCAGAAATATAGCGGACTGAAATAAAAAAACATTATAATTCAGGTGGCAAGGAAAAAAATACTTTCTATCAGATGAGAAAATAAATAGAAAATAATTGAAAATATTAGATTAATAAGCAAAAAGAAAATATACACTTATTAAAAATTTATTACTAAAAATATGAAAAATAATATATAAATAATTGTGCAAAAGGCAAGAATTATAAAATTTTTAGATATTTTCAAAAGGAATCCTAGGAATGCAAAAAGAGAAATATACAACAAGAAATCATAATTTATATCCAAATTCTTTCAAAATAACACTGATGAGATATTTAAAAAAACAAAAAATAATGAATATATGAAAAGTGAATAGATTATAGTATCGCTTATCCTTTGCAGTAGGTAAATGATGACATCTTTATAATAATTGAATCCTTTGATTGTTTTTGTATATGATATTTTTTTATTGTTTATACGGTTTCATAAAAGGGTTATATTCTGTTTTATGAGTTTCTTTTTCAATTCAAGCCTTTTTTTATTCTCCTTATTGAAAAAATTCTTTGTGATTTCCTTATTGACTTCCTTTAATTTTTTTTCATAGATATTTTTTTCGCGCAGTATATCATAATATTTTCAAGAATTTTTATCTATTTTATCCTTCTTGGCATTGGTTTTGATGAAATCTTTGAAATTATCGATCAGGTCATTGATTATCTTGTTTAATTTGAGCCGGATATCATCTTCTGGGAGAATAACCTGCTTAGATGATCAGAATGATTTTAGGAGCTTATTAGTCTCGCTTAATATTCATTTTTTATTATCTATAATATGCCCTTCCAAGAGTTCCACCTGCAATTCTCATATTTTCACAAGCGCAATCTCTCAAATAAGCTTTAATTTGGTTACATTCGTGATATTTTTAACCTGTTTCAGCTTATTATAGAGTTCATTCAGCTTTTCTTTTTTCTCTTCTGATAGATTTTCCCTGAAATTATTAAGGATGAAATCTATTTTTTCGAGAACCTTATCGATAAGGCCATAGTAGAAATTCAATTCCTTCTTTAAAAATTCCGGGAGATTTTCTCATTGTGATTTTACATGTTCCTGCTTCTTATCTTCTATTTTTTTCTCTTCATTTTTCCTATCTTGCTCTACTTTAGTTCACTTGAATATATCATAGGAATTCTTTACTTTCTGCGTTATCAGTATCTTCTCTTTTTCATCCCTATCTTTCTGATCATAAATATGAATGACATCATAATGCAAATTATCTACCAGTTTGACATAAGCTTTAAATATATCATTAGAGCTTATCTGTCATGTTTTTACTTTTCAATCTGCCAAAATATCAAAATAAAAAACCCCGGTATCTCATAATGTATTACCAGAAGTCTCTTTTAACTCGATTATCGAATATCATTGCCTATGTAAGTTCTCGCGTGCCTCCTCAATCGAACCGAATTGCACAAGCAACTCAATCTTTTGATTATTTTTTGCACAGACCGCTTTAAAAAAAGCCATAAATATTATTTATTTTGTATATTTATATATGCTCCTAGATTACTAATTATATGATTATTATCAAGTTTATTTATTTATTCGCCTTGAAATTAAGCCAATTCCTGTTTTAATTTTCAAATATCATTTTTAGCTGCCGCTTCGATAGTCCTTTTTTCTGCGATCGGGAGTGAGGTGTTTAGAAAACCAACAAAAAAGTCTGTATTGCTTTTAGCTTGTTCTCTGACATATTGCCTTTGGTTTTCAAAAGATTTAATATCGTGACCTTCATTAATTTCAAATTTGGTTGACATATTATATATTATCAAGTATTAAATTAAAAGAATTGAGTTCCTGTCTTTTATCCTGCTGTTCTTGAGTATTCAACTTATAGATTTCCTGCTTGTTTTTTTGGAAAGAAAGCTTATTCTCATCTTCTTCAATGATTTCAATGACTGATGTAAGCTTGTTGTAGAATCTTTCCAAAGATTCACCATCTAAGACTTCTAAAGAATCCAGATAGAGATTTTTTTGGTTATCGTCTATTTCTAATCAGCTAATCAGATCCTTGATGAGAACTAATCTATATTCCCTATCTTTATATTTCCTAAAAATTGAGCTTAAGAACATTTTATTTTACATTAAATGATTTTCTGAATATGAGTATAACATAAAATTATATATATTACAAAGTATTTTTATTATTATAGAATCGTTTTTAAAATAATACCCCTTATCGGAAAAGGATTTCAAGCTTTCATATTTTAACATCCTTGTTTTTTTAACACTGTTTTATCCTTTTAATAAAGCCATTTTTTTAGAGTTTTTAACAATTTGTTTCCTATAATTTAAATAATTATTTGACTTGTTTTTTTAAATAAAAAACCTATTATGAATGTGAGAAATTTCTTAATTATTATTTACATGACATATAAATTTAATAAACAGTATATATTTACTATTGTTTTTATATTATTTGCTTTTTTTTGCTGATATATTGCATGACAAAGGGATTTTATAGGCATTACTGCAGATCAATACAATAATGAGAAGCGCCAAAATATCTTACAAGATTTTAACAAAGTTTTCAAAAATGATAAAAACATCGATCTTAAGCTATTCAATGAGGCTTATGATATAGTTTCAGCTAATTATTATTGATTTAAAAATTTATCGGATAAGGATATTGTCTACTGAATGATAAAATGATTGGTATGATCCCTTAAAGATAAGCATTCCGAATTCTTCGATATAGATGAGACAAAAAAATTCAATGAGACATTGAGCTGAGACTTCGAATGAATCTGAGCCGTTGTAGAAAAAAATGATTTTGGGGTTTCCATAGATAGGATAATCGCCGGGTCTCCTGCAAAAGATGCATGATTATTGAATTGAGATATAATAACGAAAGCAAATGGAATAGAGCTTAAGAATATGACTGTTAACGATGCAGTCTCAAAAATAAGAGGCCCCGCATGAACTTCAGTCAAACTGGAAATATTAAGGGCATGAGAAAAAGAGATCATAGTTAAAGAAGTGACCAGAAGAAAAATAAATATCCCTTCCGTCGATTCGAAAGTTCTCGATAATGATGTCGGCTATATAATGCTGTCGATTTTCTGAGAGAAGACTTGAGATGAATTCAGACAATCTTTAAAGGATCTTCAAAGCAAGAATATAAAATGATTGATAATAGATCTTAGGGATAATTGAGGAGGATATCTTGAAACAGCCGTGTCCATATTGTCTAACTTTATTGAAAAAGATAAGGTTCTTGTAGTTACAAAAGAAAAGAATCCTCTTAATAATAGATCATACTTCTCATACGGAAATGATAATAAGAAAATACCGATAGTAGTGCTTATAAATTGAAATTCGGCTTCTGCATCAGAAATTACCGCATGAGCACTGAAGGATTACAATCTTTCTATATTGATCTGAGAAAAGTCATATGGTAAATGATCAGTACAGGAACCTTTTGTGCTGAGTGATTGAAGCGAGATGAAGGTGACTGTGGCTAAATGGTATACCCCTTTGGACCATCTGATAGATTGAATATGAATAGAGCCTGATTTTGAAGTAAGCTATGAAAAAGAGGATTACGAAAAAAAATATGACAGGCAGCTAGAAGAATCGAAAAAAATAATGGCAAAATTCATCGAAACTTGAGATATCTCTAAGACTAAGGATTTTTTCAAGCAGCTGAAACAATTAGAGCAAAAAGAAAAGATGGATAGCATTACTTCCTCTTGAGCCAATTCTAAATAATCATATATGAAAAACCTAGCATTATCAGATCCGGAATTATACCTTCATATCCTTAATGAAGAGAAGCGGCAAGAAAATGAGATAGAACTCATCGCTTCTGAGAACTATGCTTCGATGGCTGTATTAGAAGCTGCCTGAAGCATACTCACTAACAAATACAGTGAATGATATCCTTGAAAAAGATATTATGCCTGACAAATCAATATCGATGAAATAGAGAATCTCGCCATAAAAAGGGCAAAAGAAATATTCGGGGCAGAATATATTAATGTTCAGCCCCTGTCCGGCTCACCGGCTAATTTAGCAGTATTCCTATGAGTCCTGAAGCCTTGAGATACAATCTTATGAATGAGTTTGGACCAAGGCTGACATCTCAGCCATTGACATCCTCTAAATTTTTCCTGAATCCTTTATAATATCATTTGATATACGGTTGATAAATGAAATGAGATGATCGATATGGATGAAGTGGAGAGGCTCGCAATCGAAAATAAGCCCAAGATGATAATAGCTTGATTCAGTGCATATTCCAGAAATTTGGATTGGAAGAGATTCAGAGAGATTGCAGATAATGCAGGATCGATATTGATGGCTGATATATCTCATATAGCATGACTTATCGCATGAGGAGTCCTGGAAAACCCTGTGCCTTATTGTGATATAGTTACCACAACCACCCACAAAACCTTGAGATGACCGAGATGAGCCATAATTATGAGCAAGGAATCATTCGGTCCGGCAATCGCTAGAGCAGTCTTTCCATGAGTTCAATGATGACCCCATGAGAATCTTATTGCCGCGAAAGCAGTGGCATTCAAAGAAGCTCAGCAGGATGAATTCAAAGCATATTCAAGACAGATTGTGGACAATGCGAGACAACTGTCCGAATCTTTAAGCTCTTATTGATTTAGGATAGTTTCAGGATGAACAGATAATCATTTGATGCTTGTAGATGTATATACAAGTTTTTGAATATCATGAAAAGAGGCTGAGATTGCGCTAGAAAAAATAGGAATATCTTGCAATAAGAATATGATTCCATATGATGTCAGGAAGCCTCTAGACCCATCTTGAATCAGATTATGAACTCCGGCAGTGACAACTAGATGAATGAAGGAGGAAGAGATGAAACTGATAGCATTCTATGTATATCAAGCAATTCATAATAAAGACAATGAAGATATCCTCAAATGACTGAAGGAGGATGTAAAAGAACTCTGTATAAAATTTCCTATTTATAACAAAAAAATATGTGATTAGATAGCATGGAAGACATAGAAATCAGCGAATGATGATGAGAAAAATCCCAGGAGACCGCCAAGGAAGCCCAAGAAAAAAAAGAGAAGGCATCCAAGGCGATGGCTTGAATAAAAGCGACCAGAAGGGATGAGAAGAAAGCGACCAAGGACAATGATTTCCTTTATCAGATAATAGTCGATGTTATCAGGAATAAGGAATATGATATACTATTGCCCTTCATTTCAGATCTGTTGAAACAATGAATATCATCGAACTTCATACTTTGAGGCCTTTCTCTTGTTTATGATGAGGCTGTCTATATTATCAGGACAAATTATCTGCCAGGAAACACCAAGCTAGTTTACGATGCTGATTCAGCAAAGGATTATAAGTCTTGATTGGCCTATCTGAAGACTGATGAAATCATAGAATTCAATGATAAGAATATCAATTCGGCAATAAAATGAAGGATAAACGAATGGATTGAAGATATAATTTCTATAATTTCCTTTGATCCGTCTTCAATAATCACAAAAAAATTCTTATCTTTGCTCCAAAATTCTGAGAATAAAGATCTGCTTGTCAATTATATCGCAAGCATCCTTACCTTCTTCCTTTTCAGATTGAATATCATGATAAGCAAAGAAAAGGCATTCTTATATTCTGAATTCATTCTGGGAGAAGCGGTTAAGAAACTGCGCTCTCTGCATCTTGAGGAGATTGAAGCTTAGCCTTAGTCCTCGAATTGATTTCAAGTACTGCCATGAGCAAAAAAACATAGTATATCACTGAAAAATAATATCTTTCCGCTCCCAGATCTATATTTATTACGCTGTAGTCCAATCCTCAAAGGTATTGGGCTACTTTCAGTATATATTCAAGAAGCGAATAATTAAGGAATCAAATCAGAATTCACACTATAGGTATTATATTATAGGCAATCATAGATATGAATCATAGTAGCATTATGAGAGGAATTGCCGGAGTCGTAAGCAGATTAGAGATTGGAGATATTATCGATATCGTTCAGAAATTAACCACCATTATAGGTAAAGTGAATAAGAGAACCGCTATTGTAGTAGCTATAGATTCCCTTATTGAGAATTTTTCAGGCAGGAAAAAGAAAGTTTTTGCCATAGTCTCCGAAAAACATAGAAGTCACAGCAAGGCTAAGAAAGAAAGATGGAATCATATATCATAATTGAGTGTCATCGGGTTCAATAAGGTGAATATCATTATCGTCAGGACCATTATAGAATATATATTAACCTTCCGTCACCTGCTCATTGCTAGAAATGCCAGAACTCACATGATTGCTGCACGCAGAGCGGAAGAATTATTTCATACGAGCACAATGAATATCGCCACGCAGAATACCGTAATCGCAACCCTCATCAAGTCCGGAAGAAATCTGAATATGATACTGAGAAATACTATAAGTATCGTGATATTGAATCAGCTGACTGCTACAATATGAGATAATCAGGCTCTCTGAAAATTCTGTCATGTTTCTCAGGAAAAATCAGCTTTTGTTCATAGGAATATTCAAGAAAGCAATTTTGCAGAGTCTCAAGGATATATTCAATTGATCGTTCCGGTTATCTTATTTTTAAGATCAAGTATGGAACTTTCGAAAAAAGCGATATCTTTTCATATGATTTCAGCGTGCATGACATTTGCTTGTCAGTATATGTTTTTCAGCAATAGGTAATTCTCATAATTGAAATCGTCCGAGTTCTTGATTTTCTGTACGGATGAATCTGTTTTTATGATATCTCAGATTTTCAGTTTGCTCCAAGCTCACATCTTTACCAAGATATTGGCGTTCACTAGTATGGGATTATTTCAGATTTTCTGAAGAGTGCAGATATAGCTTTTTTCGAGCGCAGTATTCTTATATACATCAGATATCCTGCAAATTAAAGGTGACTTAGGATAAGATGTGAAGATGATTTTCCTGTTATTAGCTATTATGTCTGAATTATGATTTGAGATATAGAATCAGCTCATGATTCATAATATGAGCACAACTATGTATTTATAAGAGAACTTGCTCCAGAACATCATATTCAATCCTACAAGAGCAGACAATAAAAAAATATACAAAGAAATAAATCCTTGTATATTAGTTATAAGAACCGAGAGTATAAGAGAAAGAGAAAAAATATAATAATATCTTAGCTGAGAGATTCTTGTTTGTAGATTGCCATTAGTCATCTTCATGCAAAAATTAAAAGTCAAATTGCTCAGATTTGAGTGATGTTCAATAATATCAATGAACTGAATATATCAGGATTTCAGTTGAAGAATTCAAAAATCAGAAGCAAGGCTGAGAATATGGCCATTCAAAGATAGCCTACGAATCACTCTATTTTTACAAAAAGCCTTGTTATGTATAATCCAGTGAAAATAAGGAAGCAGAATATGGAATAGAATATCGCAAGCGGGAATATCGGTCATGAATAAGGACTCCTGCTCAAAGGATTAGAATATGTTATTCAGATAGGGAGATTCGTGGGTTTTCAGATAATCTGACCTCCAAGGAATGCTCAAAGATATCAGACTATGCCGGCAAACAAAAATGCCAATACTGCAGCGTCTATGTACTTCTGGCTCTTGAGCTTGAATTTTTTTATCTTGAAATAGAGGACTATCAGAAATCATACTATTCCGCCGATAAGCGCAAAATTATAATCTGACATGAAGATGAATTTCAAAAAACCTTCTTTGAAAATGAACTTAGAATTCCTCCAATCCGATATGATGAAGAACAATCGTGAGAAGAAAAACATTGAAATGAAGTAGAAGAAAATGTTGTTTAGGAAAAAATTTGTATTTATTCAGAACTTTAAGGATAGCTTGTACAGCATCCAGAAAAATAGCAGAAATGATATGGAAAGGGCTATTCAAAAGGTAAATACTGGGTATCAGAATATTTCGAACTGTGGATACATTATCTATAATTAAATTTTAAAAATCAAAAGACTCAATACCTGATATTTGTCTTTTGATAATTTTATCTTGCGTACTCAGTAATTCTCTTTTCGCGTATCAGGGTGACTTTGACTTCACCAGGATAACTGAGATTGTTCTCTATAGACAGAGCAACTTCTCTTGCCATTTTCTCAGCCTGCAAGTCAGTAATAGCTTGACAATCGACAAACATCCTAACTTCTCTTCATGCACTAAGCGCATAAGCCTTAGTGACTCATGGAAAAGATGCAGCGAGATTCTCCATCTCTTGGATACGTTTTATATATTGTTCCACGGATGCCCTGCGAGCTCCTGGCCTGACTGCACTTATAGCATCAGCAATTTGGATTATCTGCGTTTCGATGCAAGTATGAGCAACTCAATCATGATGCCCCTCTATGATGTTTATCAGCTTATCATTAAGCCCATATTTCCTTGCTATCTTACCTCAAATTTCAGGATGTGTTCACTCTATATCATGATCCAGAGCTTTTCCGATATCATGAAGAAGCCCTCATTTAAGGGCAAGCGCAGGATCCGCTCATAGTTCTTTTGCAAGAGCTTCGGCGATATATGCCACTTCTTTCGAATGAGTAAGGATATTCTGTCAGAAGCTAGTCCTGAACCTTAATTTTCAGATCAGGCTCAGAAGCTCGGTAGGAAGCCCAGATATTCACATTTCATTGACAGTCTTTTCACCGAATTCAAAAATAAGCTTTTCTGCATCAGCCTTATTGAGGCTAACTATTTCCTCTATCCTCGCTGGTTGGATCCTCTTATCTTCTATCAATTGCTCAAGGGATTTCTTAGCTATATATCTTCTGAAGAGATCAAAGCTCGATATGAATACCGTATCTGGCGTATCATCGATTATAAGAGACACTCAGGTTTCCCTTTCGAATGCTATGATATTCCTTCATTCCTTTCATATAAGTTTTCATTTGATGTCATCGTTATCAAGATGAAGGGTCGTCTGTGTCGTCTCGCTTATGACTTCTCAAGAATACTGCTGGACAGCCTTGATCAGGATCTCTCTGGCAACCTCTTTTTCTTTAAGCTTGATTTCTTTTTTCTTCTTTTCGATTATATCTATGACATCTTTCTCATAAATCTCTTCAGTCTGCTTCATTATGAGCTCCTTCGCCTCTTCTTTTGTAAGCTTCGCAATATCTGATAGTTTTGTCCTCAATTCCTCTCTGACTAGAGTTATTTCTTCTTTTTGTTTGTCGATAGATTCGTTTTTCTTGATAATATCCTGACTCTTGAGCTCTATCTCTTCAAGCTTCTTCTCGAGCTTATCTTCCTTTTCGAGGATTTTCTCCTCCATTTTCTCGATTTTCTGACGGCTCTGAAGCAGTTCGTTCTTTTCCTCTTCGATCAGATTCCCCCTTTTTTCAAGTCAATTCTTTATGAATTCGATTTCCTTAAGTTTTTCCTGCTCTAAAGTACTCTTTTGTCTGGAGACGATAAAGAACACGGAAATACCAGAGATAGCTCCTCAGGCTATGAGAGATAATAAAATATCGTACATGTTTTTCTATTTAAAAATTATTTCGAGATAGTTAATATTTTGATTTGTTGGATGTCACCGAAGCGACGCCTATATATTAACGAAATAATCGAAAAGTCAATTTTTATTAAGATTGCCTTAAGAAATTTTTTGATTATAATGCCGATATAACCGATAACCGAATAATTATGCTCAAATACCACTGTACGAACTGCTGATATGTCTATAACCCTTATATATGAGATCCAGAACAAGAAGCGGAACCTGGAACCGATTTCGAATCTCTTAACGAAGATTGGCTCTGCCCTGTGTGTGCCGAATGAAAGGATTTTTTTGTTGAATTGGCACAGAGTGTGCATGAAATCTCGGATATCGAAGATCTTTTGCCGCAAGAAGAGACGCATGTGCCATTTTATACTGAGGAAGACGGGAAATTGCTCGTGGAGATGTGAACTGAGGATAACCCATTTGTCCAAGATGATGTCCATTTTGTCGAATATATAGGTGTCTTCGACGAAAACTGAGACCCTTTTGAAATCATTGATATGCCGAATCTTGAGAACTGACCGCTTGTCTTCGAACTGCCCGATTACGAATTCTGGGAACTCAGAGCGAGCTGCAGTCTGCATTGAGTGTGGAAAGGCATGCCGAAGTATATTGAATAAATTGCAATAAGAAAAAAATACGGGT
>AMFJ01033092.1_pt1 | contig 23419 bp, 19 predicted proteins | sample 427208 | NCBI WGS metagenome assembly AMFJ01 (sample SAMN02954298, study PRJNA114691) | groundwater metagenome | biome: aquatic; feature: subsurface aquifer; material: sediment; isolation source: subsurface aquifer sediment | place: USA: Rifle, CO | collected 2008-08 | reverse complement strand
GCGCCATTCGTAATGGAGTATGGCGGCAACGGCCCGCGGTGAAAAAGTGAACCTGTCCCGGCCTCGTTGTTCGGCATATTTTTCAAGGAAAGCATCGATGAGAAGCAATATGTCGGCGGATCTTTCCTTGAGCGAAGGGATGTGCAGAGGAATAACACTGAGGCGGTAGTAGAGATCCTCCCTGAATTTGCCCTCGCTGACGAGTTTCTCCAGGTCGCAGTGGGTTGCCGCGAGAATTCTGGTATTGACTGGAATGGATTTATACGCTCCGACCGGTTCAAACTCTTTTTCCTGGATGACCCGCAGCAGTTTGGCCTGCAAAGAAGCCTTCATGTCACCAATTTCGTCTAGAAAAAGAGTACCCTGGTCGGCGTATTGAATTCTGCCTTGTTTGTTGGCCGTAGCTCCTGTGAAAGCCCCTTTGGTGTAACCGAATAATTCACTCTCAAGCAGGTCATCGGGAATCGCCGCACAGTTCACCGGCACGAAATTTTTGTTTTTCCTCCTGCTCTCCGCATGGATAGCTTTGGCAACCATTTCCTTGCCGGTCCCGGATTCTCCCCGGATAAGAACCGTGGAAACATCGTCATCGGCGACTCGGCTAATCATGTCGAAGAGTTGTTTCATGACCTCCGTTGCCCCGATCATGCCATGAAAACAGGGCCGTTTCGCCTCTTGTATGCTGATTGTGCTTTTATTGTTCTCGGCAAGGGACTCATACGCCCGTTTCAGAGCAATTCTTACCTCCAGCGGATTTATTGGTTTATGGATGAAATAATAGAGGTCGAGTGATAAAATCTGTTTGATTAAATATGGTTGACTGGATGGAATGATCGGCAGGATGTAGGTGTCGGGGTAATTGTTCTTCAGGGATGCGATAAATGGTGCACCCTCATTTTTTTCGGAAAAGTTCAGATCGATAACGAGGATATTCACCGTTTTTTGGTCGAGAGATGATCTCAATTCCCGTTCTGTGCAGACATGATCGATTGTGCAGGAAAACTCGAGCTCGATCTTTCCTGCATATGTCGAAAGCCCATCCGTGTCTTTGTCGGCGATGAGTATAGTGGTGGGTGTTGCTGGCATGTGTAGGTATTTGCAAACGACTGATTATAGACTTACAGGGAAGACTGCATGAGGTCGACCAGTTTGCTGGAAGTCCTTCTCATGTTCATGCTCAGCAATCTGGCAATCTTTTTAATTACCTTTATAGCTAAGGCGGGGTGTTTGTCGGCGAGCAGGTCAAAACCTTTATCGGTGAGTGTTACTATGGTTGATGGCTGCCTGGCGATAACCGTTGCGGACCTGGGGGATTTGTCGATGAGACCCATTTCACCGATGGAGCTGCCCTTCATCAGTCGAGCCAGGATTATATTTTCGCCGGTCTCGTTTCTCTTCTGCACCTCGAGAATGCCATTGACAACGAATCCCATAAATGTTCCAGGGTCGCCCTCGACAAAAAGGTGTTCTCCTCTCTGCAGGTGAATAAAACTCGTGTGCCGGGCCAAAACTGAAAGTTCATCAACATTGAAGGTCAGAAAAACAGGAAGGTTGGTGAGGAACTCTCTGGTTTCCTCCTCACTTTCTCTCATTTTATATGGAGTCATAGCCATTTGAAGTCCTTAAAATGTTGCACTATTCAGACAGTTCGCAAGGGAAATCCTCTGCCTTTTTCGATCATCGACTCTTCAAGTCGAAGCATATCATATTGAACGTATTTAAAACAATAGGGTTTTCTGTTAAGTAATGCAACCGTCCGCGACCGGCCGCGACCGTCCGGCATGAAACATTTACCTGAGGGGGATGCAGAGAGAAGATGCGCCGGGGTGGTATTGCCATTTTCTACCGTAACAATTTACAAGGGGTGTTAACCATGGTTGGGAAAATGTGGGTAGTACAAATGTTATTTATGATGATTATAATTTCCGACGCGTTTGCAGGAAATCCGTTTTCCGCCTCGGTACGGAAAATTATCGATGGTGATTCTCTTGTGGTTGCGACCGCCCACGATACCATTGAAGTTCGGCTTTATGGCGTGGATTGTCCGGAATACGATCAGCCTTTCTCCCGGGAGGCGAAACGGTTCACCGAGGACAGGGTGCTCGGCAAAAAGGTGATGATTGAACCGGTAGCCCGCGATTCCTACGGGAGACTCGTTGCCGTGGTAGTCCGGGATAACAAAGTTCTGAATAAAGACCTGGTTCAGGCTGGATTGGCATGGGTCTATCCTGGATATTGTAAAAAATCCTTCTGCCGTTCATGGAAGGAGAGTGAAAATTTTGCCCATAAAGAAAGGAGGGGGCTATGGCATGACAAACACCCCGATCCGCCATGGCGATGGAGAAGATGAACATCGGCAGGCAGATCAGGAAACACGCCCGTGCCGCCTTTCCGGCCATTCCCTTGGCCATGTTTTTTTATTTCACACAGGCCTTTCGGTTCGGGGTTTCCTTATATTGACATTATTTCACACAATGCGGTAATGTTGGTCTTTTTGCGAGGTGTTCCGGCCAACACAATCAAAAACCGGTAAAAATGAGGCTTTCGCCTGCACATAACACGGAAGAGGTTATTGGAATATAAATACTATGAAGAGATATCTCAGAAGAATCATTGTGGCTGCTGCATGCATCGTATCTTTTGCCGCAGGTGCAACTGCCGATTGGAGCCGGGCGGAAAGCGTAACCGCCAAGGAGAATTTGGAGAAGCTTAAAAAAACAAACAGCTGTCGAGGGTGCGATCTCTCCGGTCTCACCTTAAACAGGATGAATCTTGCAGGAGCCGATCTGGAGGGCGCGGATTTCTCCATGGCAAAATTCTTTTTAACCAATCTGGCTGGAGCCAACCTGAAAAATTCCAACCTGAAGGGTGCAACATTCGGCGGCTCCGATCTCGGCGAGGCTGATTTACGCGGTGCGGATCTGCGGGGGACTTCGCTTGACGGCGCTTATCTGGGCGGAACACGTTTGGATGGTGAGTTTGTCACTGCCAAACCCTATGAAGACATCGGCGTCACTGATGTGGAAAAACAGATTTATATCGACGATCCGGGCAAACCGAAGAAAAATCCCGAAACCAGAGAGGTAAAAGTTGCGGCTCGCCGCGATTTCGAGGAACCTCCGCCGCCGCTTGCAGTTGAGCAGGATGCATCGAAAATGTCATCGAATGTAAGCAAGGGGGGGGAAGCAGCAAGTGCGCCGGCCATTGAACGTCAACCTGATGCCCCGGTTGTCAAAAAAGTGGCACCGGTTCAGCAGGCGATAGTTGAACCGGATGAAAAGGCTGAAAAGGCAGAAAAGGCAGAGACGGTCGAGAAAGCGGTAGGGGAGCCCGTTTCATCCAAAGAACCCGTTGTGGCAAGTGCCGAAAAATTGAAAGAAAATAACGATAACGCCGGCTCGAAATCGGTGGTGCCGAAATCTGCTCCGAAAATGGTGCTCAACGATGGCAAGCCCCCCGTGATATTACAGGCAAATAGCAAGAAAGAGATATCTTCGACGCCGGAGACCAGGACGAATGATGCGCATCGCCCCGGGGTGCAGAACGGCGGATCGTCAACCGGGAGAGTTGCCGCAAAAGGGGCTAAATCTGATCTATGATATCCAGCGCTCTCTCGATCTTTACATCATCCGTCAGTTGATCGTCGCGCAGCACGGTTTCCAGCCTGTCAAGTATATCGCGCTGGGTCGACACCTGTATTTCCAGATCTTGAATGGTAACTGAGGCTGCGCTCTCCGTCGTATTCATAGCGAACTGCAAGTCCTGGGCATTTTTTAAGATGCTTTGAACATTGGCAATCTTGTCGAGGCGAAGGAAAAGCTCGTCAAAATTAATCGGCTTCTCCAGATAGTCGCTCGCGCCTTTTTTCATAGCCTGAACAGCGGTATGCACCGACGAATGGGCCGTAATGAGAAGTACTTCAGTCTGACTGTTAATGTCTTTGGCGATCTCCAAAACCTCAATTCCGCCGATTTCACCCGGCATCATCAAATCCGTCAGCACAACATCGAAGTGCTTACGTCTGAGCGTTCTTTCCGCCGCGTAGCCATCTTCGGCAACCTCAACAACAAAGCCTTCCTTTATTAACCGCTGCTCTAAAAGTCTTCTGATGACTGGATCGTCGTCGACAACCAGAATTGAGAGATTTTTCATGGAAGGGCCTCTCTTATTTCTTTTGATAAAAGATTGATCGCAAATGCCGTTTGGGAATAAACCTGGGACATACCCCGGTAAGAGACTCAGTCGATCCAATTACAAGGTAACCATCGTCGGCCAGGTTATCTGCCAGTTTATTGAAAAGTTTCTTGCGATCCTCAAGGGTAAAATAGATGGCGACATTTCTGCAGAATATTATATCGAATTTCCCTAAGGCGGTGAGAGGGTGCATGAGGTTCTGCTTTCTGAAATTCACCATTGCCCGTATTTCATCTTTAATTTTCCACGAGTCGCCAAATAAGGTGAAATATTTTTGCAGATGCTTTTTGTCGAGACCCCTTTCAATTTCGAAGCGGTTGTACTTGCCATAACTCGCCTGGGCTATTGCCGCATCCGAAATATCCGTACCAAGAAGCGTGAAGGTATAGTCGGGGCTATCCCGTAAAAGTTCTTTGATGACTATCGCAATGGAATACAGCTCTTGACCCGTAGATGCAGCCGCGCTCCAAATTCTCACCTTGGTTTTTAACGAATTTTTAGTAGTTCGCGCGTCGATTACTTCCGGCAGGATTTTATGCTGCAGCAGTTCGAATGGCCCTTTGTCGCGAAAAAAGAGGGTTTCATTGGTGGTAATGGCGTCGATAATTTCCTTTTCAAGCTTTTTGGCCGGATCCATCTTGGCTTTGGTCTGCAACTCCTGATAGGATTTGCAACCGTATGCCTCGGCAACCGAGCTTAATCGAGTTTCAAACAGATATGATTTGCTCTGATCAAGATATATCCCCGATATGTCTTGGATATATTGTGAAATGAGCTTGAGTTCTGCGGGATTGATTTTAATCATTTCGGTCTAAAATTCGAGAGATATATAACAAACATATCGGGTCATAATTTATTTTATACTGTTAACAATTTCATCGGCGATTTTATTGAGTGGCACAACGATGTCCAGATATCCGAGGTCGGCGGGTGCTTTCGGCATTCCGTAGACGATACACGACCCTTCGTCCTGGCCAATTATATAAGCTGATTTTTCTTTCAGTGCCCCGAGCCCCAAGGTGCCGTCCGAACCCATTCCGGTCATGATTACCGCCGTTGCCCGGCCGACATAGTAATCGGCCACCGATCTGAAAAGATAATCTACCGAAGGTCGGCAGGAATTTTCCGGTGGATCGTCGGTGATTTTGATTCGACGATTCTGCCCGTCGGTGCCGGCGACAAGTTTCATTTGTTTGCCGCCCGGCGCAATATAGACAGTATTGGGCAGGATGTTCTCGCCATTGACGGCTTCTTTCACCGTAAGAGCACACTTTTTGTCCAAACTGGCAGCCAGGGATTTAGTGAAAACCGGAGGCATATGCTGGACAATTAAAACGGGTACCCCAAGATTCCCGGGAAGCTTGGGCAGCATCTGGTTCAAGGCGTTTGGCCCGCCCGTGGATATGCCGATGGCAACTATTTCAGACTTTCCCCGCCGCACCGCCGGTGACTTCTGGCCAAGGGGTTTAAAGATTTTGGTAGTCGGCGGCGGCTGCCCGAGCAGAGTCTTCCTCAGCGCCGGGGGAGCCTGGATAAGTCCTCTGCGACTGATGAGGGAAGAGGCGTTTTTTGATTTTGCGAACGCTCTCAGCATCGGCTCGAGCGCGTCCCTGATCTCTTTCTTGCCCTCGGTCTGATTCTTGCTTTGTGGCTTGAGAATGAAGTCGAATGCTCCGAGTTCGAGGGCCCGCATGGTCATTTCACTGCCTTCGGCGGTCAATGTCGACAGCATGATGGCACCGATGCCGGGGTAGCTCTTCTGTAATTCGGCAAGGACTTCAATGCCGTTCATTTCCGGCATTTCGATATCAAGAGTGAGGATATCCGGTTTGAGCGACTGAATTTTGGCCAGAGCTATTTTACCGTTATGAGCCACACCTGCCAGCTCAACCCCTGGAATTTCCGCGATAATATCTGAGACCGCCTTACGGTAGACAATGGTGTCATCGACGACCAGAACGCGAAGAGTTTTTGTGCTGATCATTCGTCTTTCAGTCCTCGATGCTCAAAACTTTATCTACATTTAAGATGCCAATGAGGTTCGTTTCGGTTTTATAAACCCCGGTGAAATAATCGCCCTGGATGCCGCGCATGTTTGCCGGGGCCAGTTCCTGCCGTTCCATGTCGGCGGAGACAACATCGCTGATTTTTTTAACCAGCAGACCCACATGACCGCCGGCCGAATTGACGATTATGTTTCGTGGATCCTGGGAAATATCCGTTGCCCCCAGTCCAAGCTTCAGGCCCAAATCGATTATGGTGACGATTTGCCCGCGCAGGTTGAGGATGCCGACAACATAGTCGGGAGCCTGGGGGACTTTGGTCATCTGCATGAGCTTGTTTATCTCCTGCACCTTCAATATATCCATGCCGCACAGTGCGTCACCGACATAAAAAGTGGCAAGTTCTACTATTTTTTTGCCATGAGATGATGTTCTGGTCTCTGTCATATGCGTTCTACCGTTTAATGAGTTCTCTTAATATAATCGTGAACCGAAACCATGAGCCGCTCTTTGTCGAGTTTGATGTGGTATTCGTTCACTCCCGCCGCCTGCCCTTTAGCCACGTCCTGCGCCGATGCCAAGGTGGTGAGGGCAATAATCGGCAGCTTACCATATTTATCGTCTTTGCGAATCCGCTGGGTGAGCTCGAAACCGTTCATGTTCGGCATTTCAATGTCGGTCACCAGCATGTCAATCTGATCGCCGTACTCGTGCAGCTTGTTCCACGCCTCAACGCCGTCTTCCGCCTCAATGACATTGTACCCGACTTCGGTCATATATCCCTTGACCTGATTGCGGAAAAACTTCGAATCCTCGGCAATGAGAATGGTGGGCGGTTCACTTTGATCGATGGCTTCCATAACGACTTTTTCTCTTTCCTCGAACCATTGCGGGAAAAGGGACTGGACCATCTCGAATACATTCACCAGCATGGTGGTATGCTGGTCGATAATGATCGATCCCATGATGCCTGGCTGACTCAGCGTCGTGTCATCGATATCTGCCGTGATTTCGATAGCATCGATGGGGCCGACCGCCAGCAGCCCGACAGCTCTTTTAGCGATGTTAAAGACGATTACCAGCAGATTATCGTGATCGGCAAGAGGCTGCACCATGGCCAGATCGTCGACGCATATCAGGCTGAGGCTGCCGCCTCGATATTTCATGACCCTCTTGCCGCCGAGGTCCTCAATATCGGTCCGCTTGATCTTTTCGATACGCTCAACCTGGTTGAGTGGGACGGCAAAATGCTCCGTTTCGGAACTTTTAAAGATAAGCAGGGATTGTTTGTCTTTTTTGGCTCGTACCGCATCCTCGGCGGCTCTGGCTACTTCCGCCGCGCGATCGGAACGATCGATGGACGTGAGCCGCGCCATCCGGGCAAGATTGCTCACATCGAGGATGAGGGCGATGCGGCCATCCCCCATGATCGTCGCACCGGCATATCCCTTGCACTGCTGGAGATGCCGGCCAAGCGGTTTGATTACTATTTCCTCGGAGTCCTGCAGCCGGTCGACGATCAGGCCATATTTCATGGCACCTGTCGAAACCACCACGATATTGAGGGCACTGGATGCCGCATAACGGCGATCGAGCACCGATCGGGCGGGTTGATCCTGTTTCTGGGCGGATTTTTTTTCGGGTTCGCTACCGGTCCTGAACAACGGCGATTCTTTGCCGCGGCGATCGGAAACCAGCTCTCTTCGATCGGGTTTGACTTCGTCGTCATGGGGATCGTAATAGGTACGTTCAATGCCGATGACATCCGCCAGTCGAATAAGGGGCAGCAGGGTACCCCGCAGCCTTACCACCTCCGCGTCGCCGACCCGTTCAACGCGATTCTTCACCTGATTTGCGGGAATGCGGAGCAGTTCCTCAAGGTTCACCTGGGGAATGGCGTAACGTTCACCGCCCGTTTCGATGATCTGACAGGGGATGATAGCCAGGGTCAGCGGCAGTTTTATTAAAATCGTAGTGCCGACGCCTTTCGCCGAAATGATATCGACATTGCCGCCGAGCTGGTCGAGGTTGGTTTTGACAACATCCATGCCGACGCCACGACCCGATACATCGGTGACTTCCTTGGCAGTTGAGAAGCCCGGCAGGAAGATGAGATTGATTTTTTCCTTATCCGACATGGCCTGGGCCTGTTCGACGGTGAGCAGTCCCTTGCTGACGGCGCTTGCGGCCAGGGCTTCGCCATCGAGACCCTTGCCGTCATCGCTGATTTCGATAACAACCTGTCCGGCTTCGTGATACGCTTTCAGAATCACCAGGCCGACCTCCGATTTGCCCAGCTTCTTCCGGGCGGCCGGCATCTCGATCCCGTGGTCTACGGAATTACGAACCAGATGGGTGAGGGGATCGTTGATAGCTTCGATGATGGTCTTATCGAGCTCAACATCCTTGCCGACGATATTGAGGTCGATGGTCTTATTGAGTTTTTTCGAAAGATCCCGGACAACTCTCGGGAATTTGTTGAAAACATTGCCGATCGGCTGCATCCGGGTAAGCATGATCGCTTCCTGCAGCTCGGAGGTGATGAGATCGATTCGCTGGCCTACCGCTTCCGCGTTGCGCAGGTCGTCGGAGCCGATGGTCTGCAGCAGCTGATTCCTGCTGAGCACCAGCTCTCCGGCAAGGTTCATCAGTGAATCAAGGAGGCTGACATGGACTCTGAGAGTCGTTTCCCCCTTGACGGGCGGAGCCTGTTTGGTCTTTTCGCCGGCAGGTCCCGTGCGACCGGGCACAGTATCGCTTGAGGCCGATCCGGCCATTTCCGCTTCCTGTTCGAAATCCTCATCCTCAAATTCTTCGGCAAAAGAGGGGGGCAGGGGGTCCTCCTCGGGAGCAGCCATTGGTTCGGGTTCCGGTTCCATCGGCAGCGGTTCAGGTTCGATTTTCAGGGCCGGTTTCGTTTCTTTCGGGGCCGGCTTTGCTTTGGGCGGAGCGGTTTTTTCCGCCGCAGGGGCGGGTGGTTGTGAGAATGTGCCGTCGGCTATGGCATTTAAGGGGGTGAGATGGGCTGAGATATCGACTTCATTACTGTTGTGAACATCTTCGATCATGCTTTGCAGCTGGTCCGAAGCAATGAGCAGGACATTGATGATCTCCGGAGTTGGAATCAGTTTCTTACTGCGGATCATGCCGAGAACATTTTCCGCGGCGTGTGACAATTCCTGGATGGTGGTAAGGCCCATGAAACCCGCGCCGCCCTTGATCGAGTGAGCAGCCCGGAAGACCTTGTTGACAAGATCTTCGTCGATGTTCGCCCCTGCTTCTTCAATGGCTAAAAGGTCATGCTCAATGTCTGCGAGGTGCTCGAGGGATTCCTCAATAAATCCTTGCAATATTTCGTCGTCTTCTATGTCCATAAAACACTCCCTGCAGTTGATTGAATAACCGGTTTTTTACTCTCTTAGTTTATACATACCCCCAAATGTATGTACAGGAGTTTTTACAAAATATCGGCTGTCGCCAGGGATGGCGGGCGGGTGTTGCCGTTTGCCGCTTATTCCGGTGCGCCACCTCCTGCCAATTCGAGGAGCGTGAGTTCGTACGTCAGGTGGTGACCGGCAAGAGGGTGATTGTAATCGACAGTGATCTGCGATCCTTCAACGGCTATGACCGTTGCGGGAACCTTCTGCGGAGTGCCGTCTTTTTCTATTTTAAGCGCAAGAATCATCCCGGGCTTTGGCTGAAGTGCGTTGACCATGTCCTGGTTGTCAATGGTCTGTACCAGCTCTTTCTGTCTCGGGCCATATCCCTCGTCGGGAGAAATGCGGATTTTACGTGTTTCCCCGAATTGCATCTTGAGAATTTCCTGCTCAAGGGTCGGGGGGAGATCGGCGTTGCCGACTGTGACCCGGAAAGGTTTTTCCTTGTCAACAGTCATAAAAACCTCACCGTTATCGAGCTTCCCGATAAAACTGAGAAGTACCGTGTCTTTCGTCTTGGGATGGGACATATAAAAGCTCCTTGTCGCTTTTAATTGAGGATGTTGAAAAAGGGTGAATTTCAGTTTCTCAAGCTGAAAAATGCGTGACATACTATATGAGAAGATCGAATTTATGCAAGTGCGGAGCGCGAAAAGCGATAAAACGGATCGGCTGGCTTGACAAAGTTGCGATAGCTGTCTAGTTTACACGTCTTTTAGCTGTTCGTTTCCATCTGCGGTGCGCACCGAGCTTTTTTTAAAAAGCGCAGGTGATTGCGGCAGGAAGGCTGTGGGCCCCTCGTCGATGCTTGACGACCGCCTTTATTCACGAATAAGACACTACCGACACTACCATGATATCACTTAATTTTAATAAAACAGCAGATGGTTTGCTGCCGGCAATCGTCCAGGATTATACATCGAACGAAGTGTTGATGCTCGCCTATATAAATCAGGTGGCCTGGGAAAAGACGCTGGCCACCGGCCAGGCGCATTACTGGAGCCGCTCGCGCAACAAACTGTGGTTAAAAGGGGAAACATCCGGTCATGTGCAGATAATCCACCAGATTCTGGTCGACTGCGATAACGATACGGTTGTGTATAAAGTCGAACAACTCGGGGAAGCGGCCTGTCACACCGGTCACCGGTCCTGCTTCTATCGGCGGGTTGAGGGGGACGGGCTGGTAACGGATGGAGTGGTTGTTTTCGATCCTGAACTGGTATATGGCCGAAAATAGCAAAGTATAATGTCCGGAAACTGACGAATAGATGCAGAAATAGCAGCAGGAGAATGCGTAATGAATCAATTGAAACTGGGACTGCCGAAAGGGAGTCTTGAGAAAGCCACGATTGAACTTTTTGAAAAAGCCGGCTGGCTGATTAAGCCGGCCGCCAGGAATTATTTCCCTAAAATCGACGATCCGGAGCTGGAATGTTCAATCTGCCGCCCCCAGGAGATGTCGCGCTATGTCGAGGGGGGGATGCTCGATGCGGGAATTACCGGCAAAGACTGGACCATGGAAAATCTGTCGGACACCGTTCTGATCTGCGACCTGGTTTACTCAAAGGTCAGCAATCGCCCGACCCGCTGGGTGATTGCCGTGGCCGGCGATTCCGATATCAGAACCCTCGAAGACCTTGAAGGGAAGAAAATTTCCACTGAGCTGGTGAATGTCACCAAACGTTTTTTTGCCGAAAAAAACATCAATGTGGAAATTGAGTTTTCGTGGGGGGCAACCGAGGCCAAGGTGGTGTCGGGCCTGGCCGATGCCATCGTCGAGGTAACCGAAACGGAGAGCACGATACGGGCCCACGGGTTACGGATCATTCACGAATTGATGCAGTCGAACACCCAGTTTATCGCCAACAGGAATGCCTGGAACGATCCCTGGAAACGAGAGAAAATGGAAAACATCGCCTTGCTGTTGCAGGGCGCGCTGCGGGCGGATCGGATCGTCATGTTGAAGATGAACGTAGCAAATGAAAAGATAGAGGATATCGTTGCCATTCTGCCAAGCATCAATGCGCCGACGGTGGCGAGTCTCTATAATCAGGACTGGTATTCGGTGGAAACGGTGGTATCCGAGGATATCGTCCGGGATCTGATCCCAAGATTAAAGAAACTCGGAGCCGAAGGCATCATCGAGTATTCTTTGAATAAGGTCATTTAAAATGGATTTTAACAAGGTCGAATTTCTCCTGAGTGTTCATCAGCTTAAACAGCTTCCTCCGGTAGAACTTCCGGAAATCTCCTTCGCCGGCAGATCCAATGTCGGCAAATCGAGCCTCATCAACACCCTTATCGGTCGGAAAAGCCTTGTCAAGGTGAGTGCCAGACCGGGGAAGACCCAGGGCTTGAATTATTTTCGCGTTGGGGATGACTTTTTTATTGTCGATTTGCCCGGTTATGGTTTCGCCAAGGTACCCAAGGTCATGCAGAATGCATGGCAGTCGCTCATTTCGACTTTTCTTGAATCGCGCGAAAGCCTGAAATGTGTCGTCGTGATCATGGATATCCGCCATGAGCCGAAAAAGCAGGACACCCAGCTCATCCAGTGGCTGAAGGAGAAATCGATACCCTGCCTGCCGGTCTATACCAAGACCGATAAGCTCTCCGGCAATGAGCGGGAAAAAAATGCAAACCTCCTTGATGCCGGACACAGCATCAGAAGACAGGACAGGATCCTGTTTTCGGCGAAGACCGGTCAGGGGCGCGATGAATTGATTGCTGCCCTGGCAGGATTTATCGGTATGTAATTCGCTGCAATAACGTCTTTTCCCCACGACAGCACAAACATCTTATCCGCGAAGCGCCGCGTGCCGGCAGGAGGAAAAATGCAGGAACTGTCCAAGTCTCAGAAAGCAAGAATCGCCATCCGCACCTTTAAGATATTGGCGGACTCTTTCACCCTGCAGGGTGCCTATAAACCCTCCGGCAAGGTCGGTGAAAAATTAGCCGAAGCCTTGAAGCAGCTCAGCCCGGAAATCTACGGTTCGATGACGGACACCAGAATTGCCGAATTGAAGGGGCTGGAGTATGTGATCGACAGAATGCCGAAGGGTATTGAGCAGTGTACCCGGATTATCCTTACCGCCCAGGAGGATTTCCAGGACACTTCGTTTACCAAGATAGTCCCGCTCAAGCGGCGAAGGGTCTCCTATGCGGTATCCGAAAAAGAAATCTGTTTTGTAATCACCACCGGGAAAAGTGAAATCTACGACATCATCACCCATATCACCTTCCTCAACATCGAGGCCCAAAAAATTTACCAGCAGGCCTGCAACAGGGTGGAAGGGGTGAGTTCCGAATGGTCGGAGCTGGAACGCATAGTCACCATGGATCAAGCGCTTGTAGGAGAAGAACTGGAGCAGGCGATCTGGAATCTTTCGATCATTCTTGGCCGGACCTACAAGGAAACGCGGGAGACCTACGAGCATCTCGAGAAAAACAAGAGGGAGCACAATGCCAACAGCGGCCTCTTTGCCATAATCTACGGCATCGGCAAACGAGTAATGGCGGAGCAGAGCTCGAAGAAAAACGAACTCACCGTCTATTTCACGCCTTCTCTGCACGAGATGATCGATCATCAAAAGTATGCGGCGCTGTGGGCCAGGAAGCTCAAGGAGTCTTTATATCGCTTAGATCTCCAGGATCGGCCAGTACATGTGATCAGCGCCAATATGCATTCGATGCGGAATCTGCTCTACGGGCCCGGGGCGCTGATTGAAGCGAAAGAGGCCGTGCCGGACGATGTATACGATATGGTGAGGGGGGTTCGGGATATGGAGGGCAATATCGAAAGGTATGCCAAAAGCCACGGCTTCATTTTCCAGGAAGATGAGTCGGGTTCTGCAATCGATGTCAATATCATCGATCTTTCCCGCATCGACCAGCACCATATTCATCCCGCGCTGAAGATCAATTATCATTTTATCCAGGAAACCAAGCCGTTGCTGATCGTAATCGATTATGCATTTGGTACTCAGGCGTTCGATATCATGGATGAACTGCTCCAACCCGAACGCATCGCCGGGGTCGACCAGTCACTGCGGATCGCGTCCATTTCGATTATGGGGAAAGCAGGGGTTCTGCCCGGCAAAAAAGGCGACATAATGCTTGCCACCGCCCATGTCATGGAGGGAACCGCCGACAACTATAGAGTTGACAACGACTTGACTATTGCCGATTTTGGCGACAATGTGGCGGTGTTTGTCGGACCGATGGTAACGGTGCTTGGGACCTCTCTGCAGAACCGGGACGTGCTCGAACGGTTTCATTCTTCCGCCTGGCGGGCCGTGGGGCTGGAAATGGAAGGAGGTTATTACCAGCGCGCCATCAGCGGCGCGATTATTCAAGGCTATATTCCGGCCGACATGAAAACCCGCTATGCCTATTATGCCTCGGACAATCCACTTGTCAGCGGACAAACCCTGGCCTCGGGACCGATGGGCGATGATGGGATTGTTCCTACCTATATGATTTCCAAGGTTATTCTCGAAAAAATCGCCAACTATGACGCTCCGGATAAAGACTGAGAGAAACGGCAATTTTCTGCTGGGATTCTCGCCCTGGATTTTGGCGATCGCCTGTACGCTGTTGCTGCTGTTGCTGACCCTGTTTACGGTCAGCAATTATCGGCGCGAAAAAGAACTGATCGGCGAAGCTCTCGTGCAAAAGGGTTTAACCCTCATGCGCTTTATCAACAGTTCCACCCGGGAAGCGATCCGGGAAAACATCCGCTCTTCCCGGCCGTGGGTGCGTTGGGAGGAGCAGATACAGACAGTAATGGAACAGGCCGTTGAGCAGCCGGGCGTGGAATATGTCCTGCTCATCGATTCGACCGGCGCCATTCTGTCGGGAGCCGGGAAAAACCTCCCGGAAAAGAAGATCGATGGCGACACCCTGGCCTTCGTGCGGGGGCTGCAGCCGGAGGGGCAGATGCCGTTTGTTTCCCGCTTCAATAATGTAGTTCAGGATGACGAAAACAAGAAAAAATTCCAGATAGCGTCCTGGTCCCTGCCCCCGATGATGCCACAGCGAATGCCGGAAATGCTGGGCAGAGGACCCGGGCGGGGGGGCCAGATGATGGGCAGGTTTGCCCACCACCCTGAATACGCTAAGATTCAGGAAGAGATGGAAAAACTGTTCGACAAGCATCCTCTCTATCTCGTGCAGCTGGATTTTGAGCAGTTCAATTCACCGCTGAGACGCCAGCTCCTGCAGATCATTATCCTGTCGGCGGTCATCCTCCTCGTCGGAATCGGCGGGGCGCTGTCTTTCATGACCCTCAGGGGCTTGAAGGGATATTTGACGGAAGTGAAACTTCTGGAAAAGGAACTGCAGCGAAGTGAACGCCTCGCCGCCCTCGGCAAAATGGCGGCAGGCGTTGCCCATGAACTGAGGAATCCCCTCAGTTCGATCAAAGGGCTGGCGGTACTGCTCAAATCCCATTTTACCGAACCCGGCCGAGAGGCGGAAACGGCCGATGTGCTAGTGAAGGAAGTGGAACGGCTGAACCGCAGTATCGGCGAACTGCTGGATTACGCCAAGCCGGGGCAGCTCAACAAGGAATCGGCATCGATCGCCGGGATCCTGAAAAAGACTGTCTCGCTTATCCGGATCGATGCCGAGGCCTATGGGATCGCCATCGACCTTCATCTCGGGGGCGACCTGCCGGAGATAAAGGTCGACCAGGATAAACTCAATCAGGTTTTCCTCAACCTTCTGCTGAATGCTATCCAGGCAATGCCGAATGGCGGCAGGCTTGGCGTGCATGTGGAAAGGGATGACCGGAATATAATCGTCCGCATCAGAGATACCGGGGTGGGGATATTGCCGGAAAATCTGCAGCGCGTGTTCGATCCCTATTACACAACGAAAGGCGACGGCACCGGCCTGGGGCTTGCCATGTCGGCCAAGATTGTCGAAGAACACGGCGGCCAGATCAAAATATTCAGCACACCGCAAGAATACACCGAGGTTCGGGTAATCCTGCCAATCTGAATACGTACTGTGCCGATTACCGCCGCAAGGCCAGCTGGCCGTTTTTCTTTAGCTGGGTGCAGAAAATGGCGGAAATTATCGCATAGAAATGGCCCTGATGGGAATCAAATAGAAAGGAATTCATCAGGCAACCGGCGGCCATGGCGACAATTACCCCCTGAAGCAGGAACTTGCGCGGCGGCTGAAGCTGGAAAGAGGCAAAAAGCTGGGCACCAAGAAGGGCAAGCCACAAGGTCAAGCCGACAAGTCCCGTCTGGACCGCAATCATCAGGTATTCATTATGCGGGTTGTCGGTCGGCTGGGTCTCGCTGCCCTTGATAAGATCCGCCTGAGCGGCCTTGAACGAGCCCGTTCCATGTCCGAAAACAGGTTTTTGTTTGATAAGTTCCAGACTGTTTTGCCACCAGTCGAACCGCATCCCCAGTGAAGTTCGGGACGATTCGGCCTGATAATTGTTCATTTCCGCAACTGCCTCCCGCACCCGGGAAGAGAAGTTGGTCGAAGTCGTGAAGGCAATACCGATAGCGAGGGATACCAAAAGAGCCGCGGGGATCGATTTCTTGAAAGAGAGGCGCTGGAAGAGCGTGAGGAGTGTCAGCGCGACGTAGACCAGCATCCCGGTTCGTCCAGGGGCGATATAGAACAGATTGATGGTGGTGATCACGAACAGGACCAGCCATAAGTAAGCGTATTGCCGTGAATCGAAGGCTCGCTGCAAACACCAGAAGGCCAGGATGGCCATGAAAAAATTGTGGGTAATATGGTACACCACCGAATGACCGTATCGATCAGAGGGGATGATTGAGAAATATATGCCATAGGAGATGAGCAGGAGGACGACGCAGCCCAGGATAAAACTGTCTTCGGCAAGTTGAGCGGCGTTTTCGTTATCGGTCATAAAGGAAACGACCATCGCAAAGTAAATCAGCTCCCGGTATTTTTTCAGAGAGGATAAGGCATCGCCGATGGGGACGGGAGAATAGAACAGACCGGCGGTGAGTAGCAGGAAAAGGGCGATGGCCAGGAAAACCAGTTTGTTTTCGATCATCAGGCGCGGCAGAGAAAATATCCTGCCGGAAAGGAGCCAGCAACACGCGGCGAGAATCGCCGTAGACCCCATCAGGGAGGTGGAGAAGGGGATAAAAAAACAGCAGAGGATAATGAAGAAATTCCCTGCGACGTCAAAAATGGAGTGAGTATGTGCCAGTTTCCTCATGCTGTCAATCGACCTCTTGGGTTGCCGGAGTATTGCCCATTGCGGTTGCTACTTATACTGCATGTTGTACAGCAGTTCATACTCGCCTTTTTGGGCGATGAGCGTCTCGTGCGTGCCCTGTTCGACAATAACCCCGTCCTTGATGACTATGATTCTTGAGGCATTTTTTATGGTCGAGAGGCGATGGGCGATCACGAAGGTTGTCCGGTCTTTCATCAGGTTTTCCAGCGCCTTCTGGACCTCCCGTTCCGATTCGGTATCAAGGGCCGAAGTGGCTTCGTCGAGGATGAGGATCGGCGCGTTTTTGAGGATGGCCCGGGCGATGGAAATGCGCTGACGCTCTCCGCCGGAAAGTCTGGCCCCGCCTTCACCGATAATGGTGTCGAAACCATTCGGCAGGGCCTGGATGAAATCGAAGGCGTGGGCGGCCCTGGCCGCGTCGTGAATCGCCTGCAGTGGAGCCTGCTGGTCGCCGTAGGCGATATTGTTGCGCACCGTATCGTTAAACAGGATGGTCTGTTGGGTCACCATGGCGATCTGGCCGCGCAGCGACGCAACGGTCACGTCCCGGATATCGGTGCCGTCGATCAGAATGCTCCCTTCCTTCAGATCGAGAAACCGGGGAATAAGGTTGGTGAACGTGGTTTTTCCGCCGCCGCTGGGACCGACGATAGCCAGAGCCTCGCCGTTTGGCACGGTGAGATTGATATTCGACAGGACTGCGGCCTCGTCGTCGTAGCGATAGGTAAGGTTTTTAAATTCGATGGATGTGGTGAAGGGAGGCAGGACGATTGCATCGTTTTTATCGAGGATTTCAGGTTCGATATCAAGGATGGCGAAAACCCGGGTGGCGGCGGCAAGTCCCTGTTGAATAGTGGAATTTATTCTGGTTACTCCCTTGACCGGTTCGTAGGCGGCGATGAGGGCGGTAAGAAAGGCAAAGAAAGTCCCGGGGGTGGCCGTTCCTTTGATGACTTCGTTGCCGCCGAACCAGATGATCAGAGCGATGGCACCGCCGCCGATAAACTCCATCAGGGGATGCTGCATGCAGCGGTATTTGGCATCCTTCATCGTCAGCACAAACAGTTTGGTCACCTGACCCGAAAAACGATGTCCTTCATATTCTTCTTTGGTGAAGGCCTTGACGATACGGTTGCCGGTGATCGTTTCATGGAGGATGTTCGAGACATTGGCGACTTCTTCCTGGGTAGAGGTACTCAATTTCCGGAAAAGACGGCCGAATTTGACGATCGGGTAGGCCGCGACCGGCAGGACGATAAACGAGATCATCGCCAGACGCCAGTTCATATAGAAGACCACTCCGAGCAGGATGACCACCTGGAAGAAGTCGCGTACCGCACCGACCAGCGCGTTCGATACCGCCTGTTGCAGCAGGGTGACATCGGAGATAATGCGGGACATCAGGGTCCCGGTCGGCATCTTGTTGAAAAAGGACAGCGATTGCTTATGGATGTGGTTGAAGATCTGCAGGCGGAAGTCACGAATGACCGATTGTCCGACCTTTTCGAGAAGGATGGTATAGAGGTAATAGGCAACTCCTTTCAGAAAGAAGATGGCAACGACAAGAATGGGCAGAAGTTTCAGAAAAAAAATGTCTTTTTCCATGAAAATCTTATCCAGCAGGTCCTTTACCAGATAGGCCTGGGCACCGGTGAAACCGGCTACACAGATCATGGCCACCATCGCGATCAGGAGTTTCACCTGGTACGGAAGGATCACCTTATATAATCGCGCAACTATTTCTTTGTTGGTCATGGGTTCTGTGCATGGTGGTAAGGGGAAGAAAAAGCAGTGAGTATCGGGAGAAGTATTGCGCCTGCAACAACCGCGGATTTCTCTGCTGCAAATCTCCCTACTATTACACCAGAGAGTCCGAATACTGAAGGATTATTTGAAAAATATCTGGCTGATCGATCTTTTTACCGGCGGATAATCGTTTTTATTTTTACTCCACAGGCGGTGGAAAAGACTGAACCATTGTTCCGGGTATTGCCGTATCCATGGCTCATAGAGGCGAATGGACCTTGAGGAAATGTCGCCTATGGCGATTTCGTCGACGTTCTCATAGCGCGGAAGATCGACGGTATCGAAATCGATGTGCAGTTCCCCATCCTTCATATAATAGACACTGGTAAATACGGGAGCACCCGTTCTCAGGTGCAGTATTGCCGCCCCTTTGGCGCAGGCCAGCGGTCGGTTGAAGAACATCACGCTGGTGCCGCGGCTGGCATAGCTTTGATCCAGGCTGACAATAAGCAGGCGGTTGCGTTCGAGGGCTTGTTGATAGGCCTTCATGCCGTCATAGCTGCTCAGGTGTTCCAGGCTGGTCCCGTAGCGCTCCCGCTGGCGAACGAAAAAATGGTCGGAGAGCGGATTGCTCTGTTTCTGGTAGATAAGACTGGTCGGCAATCCGGAGATGTTAAACCAGGCAAAGTATGCTTCAAACCAGCTCGCATGGATCGTTGTGAGGACCACCCCCCGGCCATCCCGCAGGGCCTGTTCGATTTTGTCGAGCCCGGTGATCCTGGCATTTTCTATCACCTTTTTAAGACTCTTGCGGTGCAGAATGAATACCAGGCCGAAGGTCCTGGTGAATTGCAGATAGACGTTTCTCAACACCCGTAATTTTTCGCCATGGGTCAGCTCCGGAAAGACCGTCGAGAGATTTCTGTACGCCACCCTGAGCCGAAAAGGAAAGACTATCCAGGCGATATAACCGATGGTGCCGCAGAGAAAAAGGATTACCGGAACAGGCAGGAGATTGATGAAAAAGATAACCGACCTGAGCAGGAAATATTCAAGTTTATGCTTGAGTTTCATAAGTAACAGGGATCTATTGTCGAGGTAGATTGGCAGAAGAAAATGATCGGCTTTTTAACATATATCGTGCCAACATGCACGTGGCGATGGCGGGACTTGAAACATTTTGGCAAATATTCGCGGCACAGCGGGCATGGGATGATTTTTATGTCGAAAGATATATAGTTATAAAAAAAAAATCTGCCGGATGGAGCGCAACGGGCGAATGAATAAAAAAGATCGTTATCACTATGGATACTTGCTGCTGCTGGTCGCGTTGGCCGGCATGCTGTTCGGCCGGCTCGGCTATGCCGAAGATATTCCGGCTGCCGCGGATTGTTTTGCCACGGACTGGCCATCCGATCTCAGTACGATCCAGCCGGACCCGGCGCTTCTGCGCGGCAAGCTGGCCAATGGTCTTCGCTATGTTCTGAAAAAGAATAACGAACCGGAGAACCGGGTTGCCATTTTTCTCAATGTCCAGGCGGGCTCGTTGAACGAAACGGAAAACCAGCGGGGCGTCGCTCATTTCCTCGAACACATGATGTTCAAAGGTACGGCCAATTTCCCGGCAGACAGTCTGGTCGACTATTTTCAATCGATAGGGATGAATTTTGGCGGCGATACCAATGCCCATACCACCTATGAGCAAACCGAATATCATATTGTACTGCCTAACGGCTCGGCAAAGGAACTCGATACCGGATTTCTGGTCGTCGCCGATTATGCCGGCAGAGCGCAACTCGAAAGCTCGCAGATCGACAAGGAACGCGGGGTGATTCTTGCCGAGAAAAGGGCTCGCGATTCCGCCGCATACCGGACCCAGGTGGCCAGCACGGCCTTTGCTTTTCGCGGGACGATGCTGCCGGAAAGAACGGTGATCGGTGAAGAGGACATTTTGCGGAAAGCCGATCGCGAGCTGCTGAAATCCTATTACGATGCCTGGTACCGGCCGGAGAAAATGATCCTCGTCGTCGTCGGCGATATGGACCCGGCAGTGGCGGAAGGACTGATCAAGAAGCACTTTGCCGCTCTCCCGCCACGCAGCGACAGGCCCGGATGCCCGGACTTCGGGAAGCTTGCCCGTCAGGGCAGCGAAGCCTTCTATCGTTATGAACCGGAACTCGGCAAAACCAATGTTTCCATCGAAACTTTCTGGGACATGCCGTTGCAGAACGATTCCATCCAGCTCGAACGGCAGGAACTTATCCGGTACATGGGGGCGATGGTCATGGGATATCGGTTGCAACGACTGCAGGAACAGGAGAATCCCCCTTTCAGCCAAGCCCTGTATTCATCGGCCGATATTGTCGACCGGATCGGCTATGGTTCCATCTCCGCCCAAACCAATCCGGCAAGATGGCAGGAGAGTCTGGCACTGTTGGACGTAACCGTCCGACAGGCGGCCGACCATGGTTTTACCGGGGAAGAAGTAGACCGGGCTAAAAAGGAAATCCGCGCTGAACTGGAGGCCAGAGTCCTCAATGCCCATTCGGAGGACTCGCGGTCCATTGCCCGAAAAATCATCCGACATCTGAACAGCAATCGCGTTTACCAGTCTCCGGAGCAGGAGATCGCCCTGTATGGACCGATGATCGAACAGATCGCCACGGCCGAGGTCAGCAAGGAATTTCAAGAGGTCTGGCAGCATAAGGGCAGAGTGGTGTCGGTGCTGGGCGATACCCAACTGGGCGGGAATGGCGCTGAAATCGTCAATAATTTTTATCGCCGGAGCCAGGAGAATGGGGTGGCCGGACTGACGAAGCAAGAGAGCCAAAGCTTTCCCTATTTAACGCCGCCGGCCGCTCCGGAGGAGGCTCCGAAGCGTACGTATTATCCGGATATCGATGTCGAAAAACTTGTTTTTCACAACGGCCTTATCGTCAATTTGAAAAAAACCGAATTCCAGGAAAACAGGGTCCAGGTTGTTGCCAATTTCGGCAGCGGCGAACAGAGCGAACCTCTCCCCGGCATGGCCATGCTGGCGGAAGATATTGTCAACAGTTCCGGCAGCGGCCGTCTGCCGCGATCGGAAGTAGACGCCCTCGTCGCCGGGAGTTCGGTGGAATGGCGTTTTCGCATCGGCGAATCGGCTTTTGCCTGGATCGGCAATGCTCTTTACAAGGATTTCGGTCTCTCCATCCGGATATTGCATACCCTGCTCTACGATCAGGGGTTCCGGGAGAATATGTTTGGCAATGTGCGGACTAAAGTCGAGAGTATGTATCAGAAGGTAAGCCGGGAGATTGATGGCGCAATGATGTTGAATGTGCAACCTTTTCTGGCCGATAACAACCAACACTTCGGCCTGCCGCCCTGGCGGGAGGTTGCAGGACTCGATTTTTCCCGGCTGGAGAAATATGCAGGGACTTTTTCCCGGCCGAAAGATCTGGAGATTTCAGTGGTTGGGGATTTCGACCGCGATGAAGTGGTGAAAACCCTGGAGCGGTACTTCGGTGGTGCGGTGCTGGAAAACCCGGCAACTCCCAAGCATCCGTCGATCAATTTTCCAGCGGGCCGCAGGCTTCAGGTGCAAGTCGATACATCGATCGATAAATCCCTGGTAGTCGTTGCCTGGCCGACCGATGATTTCTGGGACATTTCCCGGACGCGAAGATTGCATATACTGGCGGGAGTCCTGGACGACAGGCTGAGAAAGTTGATCAGGGAAACCCTCGGGGCCACCTACTCTCCCCGGGTGACGAGTTATAATAGCCGGATTTACCGGGAATATGGCTATATTGCCGCGCAAATGGTGGTGAAGCCCGGTACCGAAGAGACAATAATAGAAGAAGTCCTGAAGGTCGGCGACCGGTTGCAGAAGGAGGGGATCACCGCCGAGGAGCTGGTTCGAGCCAGAAAGCCGATGGTAACCTCCCTGCTCGACAGTGTGAAATCGAACCAGTACTGGATGTCTTCGGTGCTTGCCCTGTCGAGCCGATATCCCCAGCAGTTTGATTGGCCAAAAACGATAATCAGCGATTTTTCTTCGGTCACGGCGGATGAGATTAACGAATTAGCCAGGAAATATATGGATAATAAACGTGCGGCAATTGCCGGGGTGACGCCGGGTGAGACAAGTATCGACCCCCGAGAAAGTTCCGCCGGAGGCAATGGTGCAAGCGGGAAAAGAGTCGAAGGAACCTCAGACCAGCAGCCAGTGACGGACAGAAAAATCTGATGAAGGATGCGAAAATACATATTTAATTTGATTTTTGTCCCGATTTATGAGAAGAAAGGGCAAGAGAAACGGCCCCCCACAAAAATGTGCGTAAATCTTTTTCCACAAGAGGTTTGGTCATGGATCCGGTAGCAGAAGAGACATACGAGGCAAGCGGGTTTCGATTCGGTCAAATGAACAGGAAGTATCGCAGGGCTGGAGTACCTGGATTTGTCGGCGATCTTGCCGACGGCAATCTGGTATTTGGCGGGGCTGTCACCGACATTTCCGCCGGAGGCTTCAAAATCACCAATGTGCCGGAATCATTTAATGCCGAGAAACATACCTATACGGCTATCCTGTCCGGTGGCGGAAAACATTTTCGGTTGTTGGCAAAACCATGCTGGAGAAGACAGGGGGCGGGGCGGGGCAATGTCGAGATGGGCTTTAAGATCCTCGATGCTCCCTGGGAATGGATCGAGTTGACGCTGAACGAGATCCCGGAGTTCGATTACGAGGACAACTTCGGTTTTCAGGCGTAGTTTGAATAACGCAACTTCCCCTCCCTTGACGGGAGGGGATTGAG
>AMFJ01005734.1_pt1 | contig 23519 bp, 20 predicted proteins | sample 427208 | NCBI WGS metagenome assembly AMFJ01 (sample SAMN02954298, study PRJNA114691) | groundwater metagenome | biome: aquatic; feature: subsurface aquifer; material: sediment; isolation source: subsurface aquifer sediment | place: USA: Rifle, CO | collected 2008-08 | reverse complement strand
CTTCTTTAGAGAGGTCTTTTAGTTTTTTGGCGATTGAAAATTATTTATCTATAAGCTAATGTTTTGATAGGAATAAAAAAGTGTATAAATTTGTATTTAAATGTATAATAGGGAGTGAGTATGGATATATCTAAAAATAATAGGAATAGAACATCTTTTTGGAGGAGGCGAGTCCCTTTTTCTTTTGTTTTTATTTTTTTGATAATTTTGAGCGGAATAATTTCTTGGTATACTCTAAATTTTCATGAAAAAATAGTTTTTGAATTTACCCAACCAAAGATAAATCCAAGTTCCGGGAAAACATCTCTTTTTCCCGGAGAAAAAGAGCGTTTAGAATGGCATTTTAAGCCTGGTCCGATATCAATGGAAAAAATACGGACTAATGGTTGCGTAGCTGACGGATTTTTATCCGGCTATGGTGAGAAAACGAAAGAAATAACACAGATGCTTAATCGCTCTAACTGTGTTTATCTCCATCGTGCGCTTGAAACGTGGTTGCGAAGACCTGACTTTAAGGAGGCTGAAAATATTATGGAAAAAGTTGAATTGCAGCCGGTGGTCTATGGAATGTTTATCGCAGAAGCTATTTCAACTAGAAAAAAATTTGAAGATGATGCAAGTGGAGAGAATTATCATTATGAAAAAATGTGTCGGGAGGGAACTGAAGGAAGGTGGGGCAACGAAACATGCATACCAAGCGTGAGTAATGTGGAATACAGGAGATATATAAAAGCTATTACGCGGCGAGCTATGGATATTGGAATCCAGAGTTTTTTGTTTGGACAGATCCAACTGCAAGACAAAGATCATAACTTTAAAGATACTGAAATGAAAAAAATATTGGAAGATATGCGCCAATATGCCAAAGAAAAGAAAATACAAATTATTATAGGCGCTCAAACTGATGATATCGTAGATGAAAAGTATCTACGAATGTTTGACTATATTGAGGGGGGTGTGGGAATTGACGCTGTTGGCAGGGTGGAGGATCAGCCTTGTTCCAGTAATTTTTCCAGCTGTTGGGCATTGCTTTGGGATAAGCGCTATAGTTCAAAGGCTAATAATGTGCTTCTTCATTTGGATTGGAGCGGATTAGTGTGGGATGATATGGGAAAATTTGCTAGAATGGATAAAGAAAAGAGAATTGAAACCATCCAAAAATTATATAACAAATTTAATGGAGGAAATACCGGCTTTCTTATGCCATTTCTAGCTGTTCTCAATAAAGAAAATGAGGGATGCTATGGACCAAATAAGAATTTTTATACTCCAAGTAAAAAATATAAATGCAAAGATGAGGATGAAATCAATAAGATAATACCTGAACCATAATAATTTTAATGCTATTGCTGATGTGTGATATAATGCTAAAATAATAATAATTTGAAACTATGAACAAAAAAATGGTCGCATTGATAGCAGCAATTTTTTTCTTAGGAGGATTGGCATTCTTCTTTTATCAAGAAAACAAGGATGAAAGTAATAAAATAATTATAAATAATAAGAATATGGAGTTAGAAATTAAAAAGGTAGCAGAGGGAAAAGGTGAAAGAAAGAGTAAGAATGGCGATGCCTTAGTAGTCCACTATACGGGCAAATTGGCTGATGGGACAAAGTTTGATTCAAGTGTGGACAGAGGAACTCCCTTTGAATTTGAAATAGGAAAAGGCATGGTTATTGCTGGATGGGAAAAAGGTATGCTGGACATGAAAGTGGGAGAAAAAAGAATATTGACCATTCCATCAGAAATGGCATATGGGTCAAAGGGGGCAGCAGGAATTATTCCTCCCAATGCTGTGCTTATATTTGATGTAGAGCTCATAGATATAAAATAGATATTGAAAAACAACTCGTTCCAGCGAGTTGTTTTTTTATTGGCCAAATTATGGTAGAATTATTCCATGTTTAGTTTATTTTTCAGGCATAAAATATCGATTATTTGTATCTTAGGATTTTGTGCTATTCTCGGGATCCTTTTTTATGCGGGCTTTTTTAAGGAAAGTACTTTTGTAATTGAAAATAGCAAGGAAGAAGATCTTTCCTTGAAACAAGAAGATCTTGATTTCAATGAAAAAAAATTGGAAATTAAGGATGAAAATGAAGAAAATGCTCGTAATGAACAAAAAAAATCTGTTATCAAAGAAAACGATGCAAAGAATTTATCACAAAAGGAGGATTTTGAACAAAAAAACGATCTTAAGATCATAAAAAAATTCGTTGGTTTTGGATATGAAGTCAGAAATTCCAGAGAGATAGATACAATTATTATTCATTCTTCTTATGATGCTTTAGGGTCAGACCCTTTTGACGTAGAGGGGATTATCAGTGAATATAAACAATACGGAGTCTCAGCTCATTATTTAATCGATAGGAGGGGTATGATATATCAATTAGTAGAAGATAAAAACATAGCTTATCATGCTGGGGCGGGCAGTGTTCCCGATGGAAGGAACGGGGTAAATGAATTTTCTATTGGAATTGAGATGGTTAATACAAAAAAAGATAAATACACTAACAATCAATATGATGCCCTAAATAGCTTATTAAAGCTATTAAAAAATAAATATAGAATAAAACATGTATTAGGGCATAATCAAATTGCGCCAGAAAGAAAAGACGATCCTTGGAATTTCGAGTGGAATAGAATACAATAAATTGATAATAATGTTATGAATATAGAAATTATAATTAAAAATAAGACCATTGAGGTTGTTTTGATGAGTGAAAATATGCCAAAGGATAATTTTTTCATCACTAAAGAGCATAGCTTATCGGAAGAATTGTTGCCATCAATAGATGATCTCCTTATAAGAAATGGACTTTCAACGGAAAATATCAAAAAAATGATCTTGAAATCTGATATGGGAGAAAATTTTACCACTCATCGCATAGCATTGACAGTAGTAAAAGCCTTTAATTGGTCTAAGACCTGTGGATAACTAGTGTATTAACTTTTTCGATAAATAATGTAATCATATAAAATGGCTTAACTCAGCCATTTTGTTTTTTATTGAATAATAATTAAAGAAAAAGAGATTCTTTTCTTGACAATATGTTTAAAACATTTATAATTATTAGTATACTTGTCAAGTTCTGCCAAGTCTTGACTAAAACTCGCGGTAAGCGAGTAAGCCTTCTTCAAGAAATAGGTCCGGGGGTAATATTTTCTTATTAACAAAGAAAATAAACTAAGAAAAAAGCTTGCAAAAAAACAATCAAATAATTTAATACTTAACTGTAAAATCTCATTCAATTTACTCGCTTTTAGAAAATAAAGTGAGTAATGGATAATGGGAGTATTTTTATGCTTAAAGTTCAAAAAACATTGAAGGTAAAAGATACCTTTGGCTCCGGATCTTCTTTATCGAAGAGAAAATTTTTTAAACAAATGTCCGTAGTTTCGCTTCCAAACTTGATTGAAGCGCAATTGAATTCCTATGACTGGCTTTTGGAAAAAGGAATCAAGGAATTATTATTGGAAATAAATCCTATCACAGACTTTACTAGCAAGGATTTGGAACTTTCTTTTGAGGATTATTATTTGGATGAACCCAAATATGATGAAGTGACCGCAAAAAATAAAAATATTTCCTATGAAGCGCCTCTTAGATGTAAAGTGAGATTAGTTATTAAAAGTACTGGAGAAATAAAAGAACAAGAAATATATCTGGGAGACTTTCCTATTATGACTGAGAGAGGGACTTTTATTATAAATGGAGTTGAGAGGGTGGTTGTTAGCCAGCTAATTAGAAGTCCTGGTGTTTTTTTTACCATGGATTATCAGAAAGGCAGAAGACTTTTTGGTGCAAAAATTATTCCAAATCGTGGAGCATGGCTTGAAATTGAGACTGATTTTGCCGGCGTGCTTTATGTGAAAATTGACAGAAAAAGAAAGGTGTCCCTAACATCATTGCTGCGAGCTTTCGGTTATGCGACTGAGAAGGAGCTTTTGGAGATGTTCTCTGATGTGGATACTGGAGAAATAAGCTATATCGCAGAATCTATCAGAAAAGATGCTGCTAAAGATCAAGCTGAAGGATATAAGGAAGTTTATAAGAGAATCAGACCGGGTGATCTGGCTACTGCTGAAAATGCCAAACAAATGATTGATTCTATGTTTTTCGATTTTGAAAAATATGACTTCGGAAGCGTAGGAAGATATCGATTGAACCAGAGATTGGAAACAGAGTTGGAAAATACTGAAGAAAACAGAGTTTTGCTTCGTGATGATTTGATTTCTATCGTAAAAGAGATCATTAAGCTGAATAATAATCCGGCAGCACAAGCTGATGATATAGATCATCTTGGAAACAGGCGAGTAAGAGCGGTTGGTGAGCTGGTTCAAAATAAGCTTCGAGTAGGTTTTGCCCGAATGAGCAGAAACATCAAAGACAGGATGAGCACCTGTGATATTGAAACTGTTGTTCCTGGGCAGCTCGTTAATTCAAGACCGATTGCAGCTGCTATCAAGGAATTTTTTGCCAGTTCTCAGCTTTCTCAATTCATGGATCAGGTAAATCCGTTAGCTGAGCTTGAACACAAAAGAAGGCTTTCAGCGATGGGTCCCGGAGGTTTGACTCGCGAGCGGGCTGGATTTGAAGTCCGTGATGTTCATCATTCTCATTATGGAAGAATTTGTCCCGTAGAAACACCGGAAGGTCCGAATATTGGACTGGTCGGTCACCTTGCAACATATGCCAAGATTAATGAATATGGTTTCTTGGAGACCCCTTATCTTAAAATTTATACTGAAGTTGATAACTCCAGTGAAAAAATGATTGGACGCGTTTTGCGGGAAAATATTGCCGGATTTGAGGCCGGAACTTTGATAGATGAAAAAATAGCTGCTGAGATTGGAAAAAACAAGGAACAAAAAACCATTAAAATATTGCCTTGGATAAGCAAAGAAATCGAGTATGTCAATGCGACTAAGGAAGATAGAAAAACTATAGCTCATGCCAACATTAAGACTGATGAAAATGGAAACATTTTAGACGAAATTGTGGGAGCGAGAGTGAAGGGACATGCCACAGAAATCGAAGCTTTTAAAATTGATTATATCGATGTTTCGGCTAAACAAATGATCTCCGTCGCCACTTCTTTGATTCCTTTCTTGGAACACGATGACGCCAATAGGGCATTGATGGGTTCAAATATGCAGAGACAGGCTGTGTCTTGCGTGAAGCCTCAAGCTCCGCTTGTTGGAACTGGAATCGAAGACAAGGCGGCTGCTGATTCAGGGCAGGTTGTAATTGCCAAGCAAGCCGGGGAAGTGATTGAAGTCGATGCTGATCACATCATTGTAAAGGAAGAAGCTCCAGCAGCTTCAAAAAAACCTTTTATTAAGAGAGAATATAACCTGCAAAGCTTTGTAAAATCAAACGCCTTTACCTCTATGAATCAGGTTCCTAGAGTGGAAAAGGGTCAAATAGTCAAAAAAGGAGAGATGTTGGCTGATGGTGCTTCAACTGACCATGGTGAATTGGCTTTGGGACAAAACATTGTAGTAGCTTTTATTCCATGGGAAGGATCAAATTATGAGGATGCTATTATTATTTCTCAAAAGTTAGTAGAAGATGATCGATACAGTTCTATTCACATAGAAGACTTTTCTATCGATGTGCGCGACACTAAGCTTGGACCGGAGGTGATCACCAGAGATATACCAAATATCGGAGAAGAAAGATTGAAAAATCTTGATGAGACTGGGATAATTAGAATCGGAGCAGAAGTTTCTTCAGGCGACATTTTGATAGGAAAAATTTCTCCAAAAGGCGAAGGCGATTTAACGAGTGAAGAAAGACTTCTTAGAGCCATTTTTGGAGAAAAATCCAGAGACGTAAAGGACAGTTCGCTGTATTTGCCTCATGGAGAATATGGAAAAGTAGTAGATATTAAAATATTTTCTCGAGAGCAAGGTGATAAACTCCCAACAGGAGTCATTCAACAAATTCAAGTTTCAGTAGCTCAGCTTAAGAAAATTTCTGTAGGAGATAAATTGGCTGGAAGACATGGAAACAAAGGTGTTATTTCTAGAGTAGCTCCGGTTGAGGATATGCCATACCTTCCGGATGGGACTCCGGTAGATATGATCTTAAATCCCCTTGGAGTAGCTAGTCGTATGAATATAGGTCAGATTTTGGAAACTCATCTAGGTTGGGCTGCTTTAAAACTAGGATACAAGGTTGCAACCCCAGCCCTTGAAGGTGTAACTGAATCTCAAATCAAGGATGAATTGGAAAAAGCAGGATTGCCAGTGACTGGAAAAATAAAATTAGTAAATGGCAGGACAGGAGAAAAATTTGATAACGAATCAACTGTGGGCGTTATGTATGTCATGAAGCTTCATCATTTGGTTGATGACAAGATACACATGAGATCCATCGGGCCATATTCACTGATTACGCAACAACCGCTTGGAGGAAAGGCTCAGTTTGGAGGGCAAAGGTTTGGAGAAATGGAAGTGTGGGCTTTGGAGGGTTATGGAGCAGCCTATACTCTGCAAGAAATGCTTACGATTAAGTCTGATGATGTAATGGGAAGAAGCAAAGCTTATGAATCAATTATTAAGGGTGAGCCAATTAAAAGTCCGAATTTGCCGACATCTTTCAATGTTTTGGTAAATGAATTGAAGGGATTGGCATTGAATGTTGAACTTATGGGCGTTAAAAAAGAAGAGGATGACGAGGATGAGGAGCGAGATTATGATTCATTGAAAAAATAAGCTTTTTGTTTAAAAATTAATTTCTAAATTTCAAATTTCTAATTTATAAATAATTTGTCGATAAATTGTTAAAAACAATAAACGTCGTTAGAAAATTTAAAATCTAGATTTGAAAATTAATATTTATGGATTCTATTACAAAAGTAAGTGATTTCAATAGCGTAAGGTTGAAATTGGCTGGTCCAAATCAAATATTGGAGTGGTCAAACGGTGAAATTACAAAGCCTGAGACAATTAATTATCGTACACAGCGTTACGAAAAAGACGGATTATTTTGTGAGAAAATTTTCGGACCATCTCGTGACTGGGAATGTTATTGTGGAAAATATAAAAGAATTCGCTATAAAGGAATAGTCTGCGATAAATGCGGGGTCGAAGTGACCAGATCAAGCGTAAGGCGGGAAAGAATGGGACATATCCAACTAGCTGTTCCAGTTTCCCACATTTGGTTTTTAAGGGGAGTTCCAAGCAAGATTGGATTGGCTTTAGGTATGAGCCCGCAAGAATTGGAAAAAGTTATTTATTTTTCTAATTATATTATTTTAGAAGTTGATAACGACGCTAGAGAAAAATCACTTGCTCAACTAGAACAAGAGTTCAAATCTAAGCAAAAAGAGATTGCAAAATTAGAGGGTGATGCTAAGGAAAGCAAGACTGACGAGCTTAAAGGCATCTATAGAACAGCTAAGGAGGAGCTTAAAGGTTTGCAGAGATTTCAAATTATTACAGAAGTGGAATATTTCAATCTTTCTACCAAATATGGACAAGTTTTTTCAGCCGGAATTGGAGCAGAAGCAATCCGCACGATCTTGGAAAATTTGGATATGAAAGCTGAAATCGATATCTTGAAAAAAGATTTAGCAAATGATGACATAATTGATAAGAAAAAAATTCTTAAACGAATCAAGCTTTTCCAGGGATTCATTAACGCCCAGCTGCAGCCGGAATGGATGCTTCCAACTGTAATTCCTGTTATCCCGCCAGATCTTAGGCCGATGGTAGCATTGGATGGAGGAAGATTCGCAACCTCAGACTTGAACGATTTATACAGAAGAATTATCAATAGGAACAATCGTCTTAAAAAGCTGATTGAAATCGGAGCTCCAGAAGTAATTACGAGAAATGAAAAAAGAATGCTTCAAGAAGCAGTCGATGCCTTATTTGACAACAGCGCTAGAAGAGGACAGGTTAGCGTTACCGCTTCTACTGGACAAAGAAGGGCGCTTCGGTCTTTGGCGGATACCTTAAAAGGAAAGCAGGGGCGTTTCAGACAAAACCTGCTTGGAAAAAGAGTCGACTATTCCGGACGTTCAGTTATTGTGGTCGGACCGAAATTAAAATTACATCAATGCGGATTGCCGAAGAAAATGGCATTGGAATTGTTCAAGCCATTCATCATTAATAAATTGATCGAAAGAGAATTAGCTTATAATGTGAGAAGTGCTGGAAAAATGGTAGAAGGAGAAAGCGAAGAAGCATATGAAATCTTGGATGAAATCATTTCTCATCACTACGTAATGTTGAACCGTGCTCCAACCCTTCATAGACTTTCAATCCAATCTTTCCAGCCGGTTCTTATTGAAGGAAAAGCTATCCAGCTTCATCCTATGGTTTGCTCAGCTTTCAATGCTGACTTTGATGGAGATCAGATGGCAGTGCATGTTCCCCTTACGGACAAGGCAAGATGGGAGAGTGAAAATTTGATGCTTTCGAAAAGGAATCTATTAAAGCCTGCAAGTGGCGATCCGATCATTACTCCAACTTTGGATATGGTGTTGGGATGTTATTATCTAACACATATTTTGAAGGGCGCTATGGGAGAAGGAAGGATCTTTTCTTCCTTTGATGAAGCTATTATGGCTTATGAGCTTAAGCAAATCGATGTGAGAGCGGAAATAAAAGTTTTACACGAAGGAAAAATGTTGGAAACATCCGCAGGAAGAATCAAGCTTAATGAAATTATTCCAGAGGGCGTAGAATATTTAAATTATGAAATGACTAAGAAAGAACTGAAGCTTCTGGTGGCAAAGGTTTTAGAGACTTGCGGTCCTGAAGAAACAGCTCTTTTTGTAGATAAAATTAAGGATCTTGGCTTTGCCTCTGTTACCAAATCAGGAATTTCTTGGGGAATGGCTGATTTAAGCGTGCCAGCAATCAAATCGGATATTATGGATAAGGCAGAGGAGAGCGTAGAGATTATCAAGCAACAGTTCAATATGGGTCTTTTGACTGAAAGCGAAAGAAAGGGCCAGGTTATTGAGATATGGAATAATGCAAAAAATAAAATCACTGACGCCGTTAGGGAAGGAATTGATAAAGAGGGTCCTGTATATTCTATGGTTTATTCCAAGGCTAGAGGGTCTGAATCGGTTGTAGTACAGATGGCGGGAATGAAGGGACTTATGGCTGGTCCAACCGGAGAAACAATCGAACTCCCTATCAAGAGTTGTTTTAAGGAAGGTTTGAATGTATTGGAATATTTCATCTCTACTCATGGAGCAAGAAAAGGTATGGCAGATACGGCTCTCAGAACGGCTACAGCCGGATATTTAACCAGAAGATTGGTGGATGTTTCACAGGATATAATTATTCGCGAAGAGGATTGTAGGGATAAGGAAGGCGCATATTTATACAAAGAAGATTCTGATAGGATTGGCCAGAGCTTTGCTAGTAGGATTATTGGCAGAGTAACACTGGAAGATATCGCTCATCCTGAAACAGGAGAAGTTATTGTTGAAAAAGGAATTTTAATCAGCAAGGAACAAGGAGAGGCAGTTGAAAAAGCCAATGTTTCAAAAATAAAGATCCGTTCTTTGGTCACTTGTAAGACTCCAAGGGGTGTTTGCCAAAAATGTTACGGATTGGATCTGGGCAGGGGCCATCTGGTCCAGTTAGGCCAAGCAGTAGGAATTGTGGCAGCTCAAGCGATTGGAGAGCCAGGAACACAGCTTACTATGCGTACTTTCCATATCGGAGGAGTAGCGGGAACTGACATTACACAAGGTCTTCCTCGTGTGGAAGAAATTTTCGAGGCTCGTCCTCCAAAGGGAGAATCTGTCATATCAGAAGTAGATGGAAAAGTAGTAGAGGTTTCCAACGGTGATAAGACTATTGATGTAAAGGTGGAAATAGAAGGAAAGAAAAAAGTAGTTAAGGAGTATCAAATTCCTATGGGAAGCACGGTTAGAGTCTCTGAGGGAGATTTGGTGGGAAAAGGCTCGAAGCTTTCAGAAGGAAATATTGACTTGAAAAAATTATATAAGGTCATGGGTTGGGAAGCAGTACATAGATATATCGTTAGAGAAATTCAGGAAATTTATGCTTCTCAGGGTGAAGGAATCAATGATAAACATATCGAAGTTATTATCAAGCAAATGTTTGGACGCGTGCAAGTGATAGATGCCGGATCAACGAGCTTGATGGGAGGAGATATTGTTGAAAAAGAACAGTTTAAGGAAATGAATGAGAGAGCTAGGGAAAATGGAGGAGAAAAGGCTACTGCAGAAGAACTTTTGATGGGAATTACGAAAGTAGCTCTTTCAACTGAAAGTTTCTTGTCAGCAGCTTCATTCCAAGAAACAGCCAAAGTGCTTATTAATGCTGCTGTAGAAGGAAAAGAAGATCAACTACGAGGACTTAAAGAAAATGTTATCATTGGAAAACTTATTCCAGCCGGAACCGGATATCGATCAGAGAAATAAAAAATTCTAAAAAACACCCTGAAATACGGGTGTTTTTTTTTGAGAAAAAGTATGCTAAAATAGAAAAGTAAGCATAATTTTGAAGCAGTAATAAGGATAAAAATGGGAAGAAAAAAGAAAGTTAGCAAAGAAGAGTTAGAAGAATCAGAAAAAGAAGGAAGATTTGAATTTGATATAACCGGAGATGCAAAAAGAAGTATTGCAGCTGTTTTTTTGTGGGTGCTGGCAGTGCTGGTTTTGTTGGGTTTTTTTGGAAAATCAGGTCCTACGGGAGGATATTTAGGGAATGGCGTGGCTATGATAATCGGCTGGGCGAAATGGGTTTTCCCTTTCTTTCTTATTATGGGTGGATTGATATTGATATTGCGCAAAGAAACTTCTTTTTATATTTCGAAGTTGTTGGGACTTTTTTTGACTTTCGTCAGTTTGACAGGTATTTTCCATTGGATCATATATCTATCATACGGACTTGAAAAAATGGGAATGAGGGCGGGAGAAGGATCTGGGGGGGGATATGTGGGGTATGGAGTGGCTTATGTGGCAATCAAATTTCTTGGGTCGGCTGGAGGCTTGGTGGTCATATTGGCTTTGCTATTAGTAGGGATAATCGTAGCTTTTAATTTTTCTATTGTTAGTTTTTTTGAAAAATTATTTAAAAAGAAAGAAGAGGAAGATGTTGAATTTGTAGAAGAGAGCGATGTGGATGAAGATGCTAAATTGGAAGAAGAGACAGTCCAATTGGAAGAAAATGTTGCCAATGAAGAATTGGAGACTATAAAAAATAAAAAAATAAAAAAAATTGACGGAGATGATGATAATATTGGAAAAATAGAATTTGTGGAAGGTCCGGATCAATATGTTGATGAAGATTTTTTAGAAAAAATATCCAATACTTCCGTGAAAGCTAGAAAAAATACGAAGAAAAAAGTTGTTGAAAATGATTGGAAGTTTCCACCGCTCAATTTATTGGAAAAAAGTTCTGGCACAGCTAAAGGAGGGGATGTTAAAAAAAATGCAGAGATTATTGAGAAAACCTTGCGATATTTTGGTATTGAAGTGGAGAGAGGAGAAATTCTTACTGGACCCTCGGTAACCCAATATAGCTTTCGTCCTGCGGTAGGAGTGAAAATTTCCAGAATACTAGCCTTGCAAAACGATTTGGCTTTGGCTTTGGCTGTTCATCCTATAAGAATTGAAGCTCCTATTCCGGGAAAATCAATGATTGGAATAGAGGTTCCTAATAAATCTTCGGCTATTGTTCGCATGAGAGATGTCTTGGAAAGTATTGAATTTTCAGAGAGAAAATCTAATCTTGCGTTAGCTCTCGGAGAAGATGTGAGTGGCAACTATGTCTTTGGAAATCTTGATAAAATGCCTCATTTGATGGTAGCTGGAGCAACTGGTACCGGAAAATCAGTAGGCATTAATTCAATCATTATGGCGCTTTTATATCAGAATTCCCCTAAAGATCTGAAGATGATAATGGTTGATCCTAAAAGAGTGGAACTTTCTGTTTATAATGGAATCCCTCATCTTTTAAGCGAGGTGATCGTGGATAATAGCAAGGTTGTCAATGCTCTTAAATGGGCGGTGGGAGAGATGGAGAGAAGATATCGACAACTTCAGGATTCTGGTTCGCGCGATATTGTTTCTTATAATGAAAAAGTAGAGAGCGGAGAAACAAAAAAAGTTATCGATCCTGATACTGAAGAAGAGACGGAAATAGATTTGGAAAAACTGCCGTACATAGTAATTATTATTGATGAGTTGGCTGATTTGATGGGAAGCCATGGGAAGGAAGTTGAGGGAGCTATCGTTCGATTGGCTCAAATGGCGCGTGCTATCGGAATTCATTTGGTTGTTTCCACTCAAAGGCCATCAGTAGAAGTCATTACTGGATTGATTAAGGCAAACATTACTACAAGAATTTCTTTTCAGGTGGCCACGCAAATTGATTCCAGAACTATTATTGATATGGGTGGAGCGGAAAAATTAATCGGTCGAGGAGATATGCTCTATTTATCATCCAGTTCTCCAAAGCCTAAGAGAGTACAGGGGGTTTTTATTAGCGAGGAGGAGGTTAAAAAAGTAGTTAAGTTTATTAAAAATCAGAAGGTAGATATAATTGAGGAGATTAGCGATAATATTGCAAAGCAGTCTGCAGATGAAGCGGCTTTTGATTTTCAAAATTCAGAAAATAATGAGGGAAGTTCTGAGGATGCTCTTTATGAAACAGCTAAAGAGGAAGTGGAAAGAGCAGGAAAAGCTTCCGCATCTCTTTTGCAGAGGAGACTCAGGATCGGTTATTCAAGAGCAGCCAGGATATTGGATATCTTAGAAGATAAAGGAGTGATTGGCCCGGCAGATGGATCTAAACCCAGAGAAGTTTATACTGCAGAAAATAAGCCTCATTATGAAGATAAGACAGATGATCAGCAAATGAGGGATAAGTGGCAAATATAAGCTATTGCATATAAATAAAAATAAAAATAAATTCGAAAGACGGTTCAATTGTGGGTAAAATCACTTTTGGAAATGCATTCTTTTGAATTTTTTATTTTTCTTATGAAAAGTGTTTTTACAAAAAAAAGTGTGCGTACGCTGACCTTAGGAGAAAAACTGAGGAATCTTCGCAGTGAAAAAAGAATTAGCCTGGGAGAAGTGTCCAGGATGACAAAAATCCAAGTTAAATATTTGGAATGCTTGGAGGCAGGCGAATATGATAAGTTGCCGGTAGATGTATATGTTAAGGGATTTCTCCGAGGGTATGCTCAGTTTTTAGGGGTGGATGATAGTATTCTTATGAGATTGTATGAAAAAGAAAAAGGTATAAAAAGTAATTTAGAAAGAGTATCTTCTAACAAAGAGCCAAAAAAAGAAAAAATAGATATATCCCCATTTCTCATCACTCCTAAGGTGTTAGGTTTTTTAGCTTTTAGCTTTTTTTTCTTAGGTGGAATATTTTATTTATATAAGGAAATTGATGCGTTTGCAAATACGCCAAAACTCATAATTATAAATCCGGCTCAAAATTCAAGCGAAAACGATAATTCAGTAATAGTGGAGGGTATCACAGACAAGGATGCAAGAGTTTTTATAAATAACCAACCTATTTTAGTTTCTGATGAAGGCAGATTCAGTGAGAATTTAGCTTTGCAATCTGGCACAAACACTATTAATGTCAAAGCTATTAATCGATTTGATAAAATAAAATACGATGATTTAGTGATTCAATCCAATTATGAGCAAGAAGAAATAAAAGAAAATGATGTTCAGAAAGAGGAGGTTTTGGCTGAGCAGAATAAAATACCTATAGAGGTCAGGGTTGATCCGGGTCCGGTGTGGGTAAGCATTGAAACGGATGATAATCTTGTTTTTAGCGGAACAATGTTGACCGGAGCGACGCAATTTTTTTTAGCTAATGAAAATATTGTCATTAGTTCAGGGAAGGCTAATGCAACCTACATAAAGTTTAAGGGAAACGATATCGGAACTTTAGGCTCTGGGGATGAACCGATAAGGGGAGTTACTTTCAATAAAGATACGAAATATTAGCTTAGGTAAGCATTTTAGAAATATTTTCTTTCAGTATTATTGCTGAAATGTCCATGTGTTTATGGGATGAATAAAGTTATCCACAATAATAAAAACTTGCAGAAAATTATGATAGTGATATAATATCATCAATAAGCATGAAGTTAATTTTATAAACTAAAATAAAAAAATGAAAGAAGAAAAAGGAAGGTCCATAGAAACAGTAGTGGATTCGATCAAAGAAAAATTTGGAGAGGGGATAATAATGAAGCTAGGTGATGTAAAAAAAGTTGACGTAGAATCAATTCCAACAGGCGCCATATCATTGGATATCGCTTTGGGGATAGGCGGCATACCTAGAGGAAGGGTAATTGAAATTTATGGTCCAGAATCTTCAGGAAAGACAACCCTGACTTTACATATAATTTCTAACGCGCAAAAGGCAGGCGGTGTAGCGGCTTTTATTGACGCCGAACACGCATTGGATCCTGAATATGCAAAAAAAATAGGAGTAAACATAAATGACTTGCTCATATCTCAACCGGATAACGGAGAACAGGCCTTAGACATTGTTGAGGCTCTTGTTAGTTCTGGAGCTGTCAGTATTATCGTAGTCGATTCTGTAGCAGCGCTGGTGCCAAAAGCTGAGATTGAAGGAGATATGGGAGATCAGCATATGGGAAGACAAGCAAGGCTCATGTCGCAAGCATTAAGAAAGCTTACTTCCATAGTGGCTAAATCAAACTGTACGGTAATTTTCATCAATCAGATAAGAATGAAGATTGGTGTTGTTTTTGGAAACCCGGAAACTACCACAGGAGGAAACGCCCTAAAATTTTATTCTTCAGTCCGTGTTGAAGTGAGAAAAGCTGCACAAATCAAAAAAGGGGAGGAGATAGTAGGAAATAGAGTTAAGGTGAAAATAGTAAAAAACAAAGTAGCTCCACCATTCAGGACGACTGAATTTGATATAATGTACAATGAGGGAATATCCGCTTCGGGTGATCTTTTGGATACAGGAGCAAAATATGAAGTAATAGTTAAAAAAGGAAATTCATACAGTTTTGGTGAGAATAAATTAGGCGTAGGCAGGGAGGCGGCCAAGCAAGCTGTTAAAGATGATCAAAAATTAGCCAAGGAAATAGCTAAAGAGATCAATAAAAAATTAAAAGAACTAGAAGCTTCTGCTTGACTTTTCACTGTAGATCCTGTATAATTGATACATAAGAGTAAAAAACGGGTGTAAAAATCTCGTTTTTTCTTTTTTTAAATAATTAACAAAAACAAAAATATGGAACCAAAAATGAATCATGAGTGTCCTCATTGCGAGGCAAAAGCTCAAGAGGAAAAAGTAAATGAAGAAATGGGATTGGCAATCTTGATTATGTTAATGCCAGCCATGACTTTGACAATGTTTTCTAGTCTTGGATTATTCTAAATAAAAGCATAATAAAAAATCCCTTAAGGGATTTTTTATTATGCTTTTATTTTAAGCTCTGCTTACATATTCTCCTTTTTCTGTATTGACAATTATCTGGTCGCCTTCATTAATGAAAAGTGGAGCAGAAATTCGAAGGCCTGTTTCTAAAGTAATCATTTTGCCTCCGGTAGAAACAGTGTTGCCCTTGATTCCAGGAGGAGCTTCAGTTACTTTTAGAGTCACCTTAACAGGCATTTCAATGTTAATAGGAGTTGAATTGAAGTTGAGAACAACAATCTCAGTTCCTTCGATCAAGTAGTCGGTGCTATTTCCGAGGACGGTTTTAGGAAGGGAAAATTGTTCATAGGATTCGTTATCCATAAAAGAATAATTATCACCTTCTTGGTAAAGATATTGTGCTTTGGATTTGGAAATATCAGCTTCTTCAACTTGTTCAGATCCCTGAAAAGTTTTTTCTAAAACTGATCCGGTGACTAAATTTTTCAATCGAGTTCGCAGAACCGACCCAGCTCTGCCGGTTTTGGAATGCTCATGATAGAGAACCGCGTAGGGAGCACCATCAAGAACAATATTTTTCCCTGTTTTAATTTCGCTTATATTTAACATGCAAATACTTCGCGAATGAGAAAGCAAATTAATGCAAATGACGTTCAATTAGAACTTGCTTATGCAATTCGCGTTAATTACGACTTATTTAACTACAAAAGGCACAAGAGCCATAGTGCGAGCTTTTTTAATTGCTGCTGCCAGCGCTCTTTGGTGCTTAGTGCAAGTTCCGTGTCTTTTTGGAGGATAAATCTTTCCTTGTGAGTTGGTAAATCTTTTGATAAGATAAACGTCCTTGAAGTCTATTTTATCCATTTTCATATCGCAAAAATGGCAAATCTTTTTTTCTGCTTTTGTAGGTTCGTTATTGTTATAAATCTTCATAGTGTTATAAATTGCGAATTATTCGTTAATTTTTTCTGGTTGTTTGATTGTCAGTGTTTAATTATCGGGTTGCTTAGAAAGGAACATCTTCCAGTCTGATTTCATCCTGTTCTTCATCCAGATTAATAGTGGGTATTTCTTCTTCGACAGCTTTTGATTTATTGTCTGTATTTTGTTTTGCAGCAACAGGCTTATTGAATGATCCTGGCATGTTTGATCCTCCTTGGGCACGAGAACCTAGTTGCATGTTTTCCGCGATGACCTCAGTTACTCTTCTTTCAGATCCGTCTTTGGCAGTGTATTTTCTGGTTTCCAGTCTTCCTTCAAAAAAAGCTTCTTGGCCTTTGGTCAGATATTGGCCGGCTATTTCAGCTAGTCTTCCCCAAAGTATGATATTGTGAAATTCTGTCTTGTCCTGTCTTTGTCCGCTTTTATCTTTCCAGAATCTATTGGTAGCTATGCTTATTGTGGCCACTGATTGACCTCCCGGGGTGTTACGAATTTCTGGGTCGCGAGTTAGTCTGCCGACAAGAATGACTTTGTTAACGTTCATTTATTTTGCTGCTCATAGTTGCGAATCATAAAATAAATCATTATTTAATTCGCAAAGACGTGCACATTAGATATTAAGAATTTCTTCTAGCTTTTTATCAATATCTTCTGTTTCTTTCTTTTCTATTGGAGTGCTTTTCTCTGTAATTTTAGCGATTTTTTCTGCTGGCTTGGAAGGAGCGATTTTTTCCGCAGTTTCTTTATTTTTTCTTTCCGATCTATTGGAGGCCGCTCCGATTCTTTCTTCTTTAGTCTTAAGTTCAGGGAGTTCCGAGGCTCGGCTGATGATAGAACGCAAAATTCCGGTATGAAGATTTAGCTTTCTGGTTATGTTTTGAATTTTTTCAGTTTCACTGACTTCAAATCGGCGGGCCACATAAAAGCCATGAGTTTCATGTTTTATTTCATAGGCCAATTTTCTTCTTTCCACCACCTCTTTTTCTTCAAATGCTCCGCCTTCTTGAGTTATGATTTCTTCTGTAGCCGCTTTGATTGTTTCTAGTCCGGTTTCTCTGGAACCGGCAACTAGATAGAATAGTTCGTATTTCATAATGCTAATTATTGCGAATTATAGACGGATGTAAGCAAATATGATTGTGGCTCATTTTTATTTGCATTCGTGAATATTCGCGGTTGTTTATTAATAAAAAAATTACAAATTAAAAGTCCCCAAAGAAAGCCTTTCCTTGCGGATTTTTAGCCTCTTATCTCTGATAGAATATCAAAGCGAGAGGATAATCGGACTTTCTAAGTTGAGCCTATTTTAGCGTAATATTTTACTAAGGTCAATATTGACAAAATATCTATTTAGGTGTATATTATAACGTTAGTACATTAAAATAGTAAATTGCAAATCTGCCACAGCAGAAAGGATTTTTTCGCTCCCATTTGACTATAATATGGAAGCGGCCAAATAATTTTTTCTGCTGTGGCGAAACCATATCGGCCAAGCCTGACAGCAGCATATTTATTAAGGAGATTTGTCATGACGACTCAAATTGTCACGGACGAGCAATTAGGAAAACTATCAAGACGGATGCACGACCTTTTCGAGCGGGTGCGTACCGGAGGAGTCAATTTCGATGAGGCTATGTCCGGACTCCAACAGTTGGCTGACACAACCAGTCAGACGGAAGTCGGAAGATGGCAAAAGTTTTACAATAAGGTTTTTGGGGAAAGCTTGGATTTTTCCAATATCCATATTCCTGAAAAACCTGGCGATGATTGGTGGCTAATCATTCTCGCTAAGGGAATGACGCCGGAAAAACTGCTTCAGAAGTGCCGAGAAAAATTCGGCGTTTGGAAGTGGACCAATGATAGTCTGGATGAGATTGTAATTTCTGATCGGGCTGCAAAGGACGTCCACTATGCCATTTGGGTGAAATCCAATGTTGAGGCGGATGAGGAGTTTAAAAATATTTCCGCCAATCAATTGAAGGAACAAGGCCACAATGGCATTACTCTTGAAGAGCGTCTCGTACTCGAGCTGTTATATTTTTGGAGAACCAAAAAACACTTGGATATCCAAAATTGGACTCTTTGTTCGGGTTCGCGCTATGCTTCGGGCAACGTTCCGAGCGTGAGCTGGAGCGACGACAAGATGGGCGTCGATTGGTGCGATCCGGACTATGCCGTTGGCCGCCTGCGTTCTCGTCAGGCAGTTTCTTAACCTTTTACCTTTTTTTTCTTAACCTTTTCAAAAAAAGGAGGCAGAGATAACCCACTTACTGAAATCTTAGCAAGTGGGTTTTTTATTCCTGTAAAAAAATGTATAATGAGAAAGGCTAATATAATCGGTTCTGATTTTTCAAAAAATTTGAATAGCGATTTGCCGAAGCGGAAATGAAACTGCTTGTCCAGCCTTGGTGAAGATTTTTGCGTAAGCAAGATGCTTCATAAAAAAATTCCGAACATAGAATCGGACAAACGCAGAAAATTTTGCAAAAGATTTTCGGTGAAGCGGATGAGATTGGGCAATAAACGGGTTCGCGCTATGCTTCGGGCAACGTTCCGAACGTGAACTGGAACGACGACAAGATGAACGTCAATTGGTACAATCCGGACAATGCCGATGACAACCTGCGTTCTCGTCAGAAGTTTCAAGAAGAAATCCCTAGTTTGGGATTTCTTTTCCGTCAGACTTTGATATCAGGCTACGCATCCAATTATTCGTGTCTTTGGAAATTTCCTGCAAATTGCTTTCCAATTCCAAATACTTTTCATTTTTGATAATTCCCAGCTCGCCGACCAGTCGGATCAATCTTTTCATAACTTCTATCTTTATTCTAGCTGAATTCAATGTTGGCAGCTTGGCATTCTTGTTCTGCAGGGCTGAAGTGACGGTCAGATCAATTATTTCCAAAAGCAGATAAATCTTTTTATAAAACTTATAAATCTTATGCGCCAGCGGCACATCAAAACTAGCGATTCTGTCGGGGGGGGGTCTTAGTAGGAAAAGCATTGGTCATGAGGGTATTTTTGAAAAAATTATTTCTTTAGAAAATTTGTTTTTGGCATGGCGAGAATTCAAAAGGGGAAAAGGTGGCAAGGCGGACATTCAACGATTTGAATTCAGCCTGGAAGATAACTTATTTGAGTTGTATCAGGAATTGAAAAATAGGATCTATCAGCATTCCCACTATACTGCATTCAATGTTTGCGATCCAAAACTGCGCCGAATCCATAAAGCCAAAGTCAAAGATCGTGTTTTGCATCATGCCATTTTTCGAATTCTATACTCAATTTTTGACAACAATTTTATTTTTGACGCTTATTCTTGCCGGATAGAAAAGGGTACACATAAGGCAGTTGGTCGATTGGAAAGATTTTCTAGCAAGTTAAGTCGAAACAATTCCAGAAATATTTTTGCTTTGAAATGCGATATCAAAAAGTTTTTTGATTCCATCGATCAGGAAATCTTGCTGGGACTTATTAAAAAGAAAATCATTTATGCCGATACGATCTGGTTAATTGAAAAAATAATTATAAGTTTTCCCAAAGGCATTCCCCTGGGCAATGTTACCAGCCAATTATTTGCTAATATCTATCTAAATGAATTGGACCAATTTGTAAAGCATAATCTGAAGGAAAGATGCTATCTGCGCTATTGCGACGATTTTATAATTTTATCTGAAAGCGAAAGTCATTTGCATAGTTTAGTGGTTGAGCTTGATAAATTTTTGCAAAACGAACTGAAATTGAATTTACATCCCGATAAGATCATTATCAGGAAATATCGACAAGGCATTGATTTTTTGGGCTATGTGACTTTGCCGCATCGCAGAGTTTTGCGGACAAAAACGAAAAAAAGAATAATTAAAAAAATGAGAAACAAGAAAGCTGATTTGCAAGATGGCGTGATCTCGGAAGATTCTTTTAAACAGGGCTTACAATCATATTTGGGAGTTTTGAAACATTGCGAGGGGCACAAGATTGAGAAGGATATCAAAAACTTATAGGATTGTTTTTTATATCTTAAACTCTACCACGTCCCCGTCTTGCATGGCGTAGTCTTTGCCTTCAGTGCGAAGAGTGCCAAGCTCTCGGGCTTTTGACCAGGAGCCAGCCTCAAGAAGCTTATCCCAATGAATGATCTCAGCTTTGATAAATTTATCCTTGAAGTCATTGTGGATAGCGGTTCCGGCCAGAGGCGCGGTCCAGCCTTTTTTGATGGTCCAAGCGCGGGTTTCTTCCACTCCGGTCGTGAAAAATGTGATCAGCCCCAAAATAGAATAGGCTTTGACAATCAGTTTATTGATATTAGACTCAATGCCCAGTTCTTGGGCCTCTTCCGAAGTCATGTCAATAAGTTCCTCCTCGATCTTAATATCGAGCTTGACATGATTTTTATTTTCCAGGTTGTCAGATAATTTTTGATTTATATCCGCTACATTGTAGATAAAAAGAAAAGGTTTCATTGTGAGAAGAGATAGTTCACGAATTATGATTTTAGTGTTTTCTTCTTCAAGATCAAGGTTAGTTTCGTTAGCTAGTTTTCCGGCTTCTAAATTTTCGTTTATTTGATTAAGAATTACTAATTGTTCGCTGGCATTTTTTTTGTTGCCACGGACATCTTTTTCTAAGCGCACTTTCACTTTTTGTACAGTTTCAAGGTCTGCCAAGATAAGTTCGGTGTTAATGGTTTCCATATCTCCTTCCGGATCAATTTGATTGTTGACATGAATGATGTTGGAGTTGTCAAAAACACGCACTACTTGGGCGATGGCATCCACTTCCCGGATGTTGGCCAGAAATTTGTTGCCTAACCCTTCTCCCTCCGAAGCGCCTTTCACGATTCCGGCAATGTCCACAAATTCTACCACAGCCGGAACGATTCTTTTGGTCTGGCTCATGGCAGAAAGCTTGTCCAGGCGCTCATCCGGTACTTTGACGATGCCCACATTGGGTTCAATGGTGCAGAAAGGATAATTATTGATATCTACTTGAGTTTTAGTGAGGGCCTTAAATAGAGTTGATTTTCCGACATTTGGCAGTCCGACGATTCCGATTTTCATAGGGTTAAAATAGCTATATTGCTATATGGTTAAATTGTTTGAATAAATACTTTTTAAATGATAAGATATTAATAGCAATTTAGCAATATAATAAGTTAATAAATAATAAAATATGAAAGAATCTATCTTTAAGGCCTATGACATTCGGGGAATTTATCCCACAGAAATAAATGAGATGGATGTTTACAAAATTGCCAAGGCGTTTTGTGAATATGTAAAACCGAACGAGGTGGTGATAGGAGCGGACGTAAGACTTTCTTCTCCTAGTCTTAAGAATGTGGCTATAAAAGCAGTGACTGATCAAGGAATAAAAGTAATCGATGTTGGAGAAATTTCAACGGACATGCTTTACTTTTCAGTGGCCCATTATGGTTATGCGAGCGGATTTTCTTTGACAGCTTCTCATAATCCGAAAGAGTATAATGGGATGAAAATGGTGCGAGAAGACTCCAGGCCGATTTCTTCCGACAGCGGATTATTTGAAATTCGAGATAGGGCTTTTAGTATGGAACTAGGCGAAGATGTTTTGGAGGGAGAAATAAATAAATCTTTGATAGAGAAAAGAGATATCTTATCCGACTATGCGGATAAGATAAAGAGCTTTGCTGATTTTTCAAAATTTAGGAATTTTAAAATTGCGGCTAATCCCAATTTCGGAGTGGCGGGAAGAGCTCTGGATAAGGTTTTAGAAGGCACAAATATAACTGTGGAAAAATTGAATTATGATCCGGATGGAAATTTTCCTAAAGGCCGGCCTGATCCGCTTATTCCGGAAAACCGAGACGAACTTTCAAAATTGGTAGTAGAGAAAAAAGCTGATTTTGGGGTGGCTTGGGATGCGGATGCTGATCGTTGTTTTTTCTTCACTGAAAAAGGAGAATTTGTCGAGGGTTATTTCATCACAGCGCTTTTAGCTAAAATATTTCTAGAAAGAAAATCCGAAGAGAAAATTATTCATGACACTCGTTTGACTTGGGCGATTGAAAAAATAGTCCAAGAGAAAGGGGGAATAGATGTTGCCACTAAAGCCGGGCATTCTTTCATTAAGGAAAGAATGAGAAAAGAAAATGCGGTGTTTGGAGGAGAAATGAGCGCTCACTACTATTTTAGGGATTATTTCTTCTGCGACAATGGAATGATTCCTTTGGTTATGCTCATGGAATTTTTATCTTCTCAGGAAAAAACTTTGTCTCAAATCATGCATGAAATGTTTTGGAAAGATTATTATGTCAGCGGAGAAATAAATTCTGAAGTAAAAAGCGTGAAAGAGGTTATTGAAAAAGCAACAAACATATATTCTTCAGGGGCGATAAAGATCGACACGACAGATGGAATCTCTATTGATCATGCTGATTGGCGGTTTAATTTCCGAGGATCTAATACTGAGCCGGTAATCCGTTTAAATGTGGAGGCTAAGTCGCAATCTTTGATGGAAGAAAAAAGGGATGAATTGTTGAAACTGGCAAGAGGATAAGATTGATCAGGCTTTTTAAAAACCGCCCGATTGAATGGGCGGTTTTTTAAAATATAAAAGCCCTTCTAGAGAAATCTCGAGAAGGGCTTGGAGAGAGAAAAATTTTCTTTTCTTCATAAGCATAGAGAGTGTCCCTGCGCAGGTTGGGACACCTAAACGCTCCTAATGATTATGAGGAAAAAATACTTCAGCGGCGGGAACCTTTTTTGTCAGTTCACTACCCTCCACGATCACTATATAGTGCTTGCCTGGTTCTGAAAAGCGTTCAATGCCATCGCTATGGGAATACATTGCCCCGTATTCTCCCAGAACGGTTACGTCTGTAAAGGTGTTGCCCCATATGCCTTTTTTTATAATAATCTGCCCGAGGCGAGGCGTATCATAAAATTTTTCCTTGATGCCCACCAATCCGGTAACATTTATTTTGCTTATAGGATTGTCTTTATAAGAACTGCTGCTTAATACGGAAGCTCCTAAGTGGGTTGTTGGTAGGCTTCTTGTGATCCACATACTGTCTTCTCCTTGTCTTAAAATGTTTTAAATATACTCTTTTCTTTTTCTCTCCCTTCACAAATTTATAACGCAATTAATGAAAATTGTCAATTAAAAACCCCTACATTCTACCCACAACTGCAACATCCCCATAAAA
>AMFJ01007597.1_pt1 | contig 23584 bp, 24 predicted proteins | sample 427208 | NCBI WGS metagenome assembly AMFJ01 (sample SAMN02954298, study PRJNA114691) | groundwater metagenome | biome: aquatic; feature: subsurface aquifer; material: sediment; isolation source: subsurface aquifer sediment | place: USA: Rifle, CO | collected 2008-08 | reverse complement strand
TCTTGATTTTTATATTTTTTAACCAGACAGGCTCTTATTATATGTGCTAAGGAAGATTTTTAATATGCCTGCAAAGAGGATAATAATTAGTTTTTAGAGTTAATTATTTCATTTAATTCAAAGATTCTTTCTTTAACCCTCTTTGAAATAGTATCAAAAAACTTAGGATTAATATTCGGGCATTGATCCTTGGTTGTTTCGAATATTTCATCCAGATTCATATCGTTTAATGTGCTTTGAATGGAAGAATAATTAACATTCAGTTCTGAAACAGCAATGGCATAAAAAGATTTAGTTATTACATCTACTAAATATGCAGTTTCAGCAACATTATTTGAATATTTACTGATATCTGATATTAGCTTTTGCAAGGTATCAAAGACTTCCAGAGGCCTGGATCTTGTTAAAATGTCGATTGCTACCAGTCTGGAATTTATATCAGTATTCACATCTGTTACCAGGCTTTCTAGAGTGTTATCAATTATTTCACTTTTGCCTGGCAGAATATTCATGAATCTTTGCAATAATTGATCTGCAATTAATGCAGTGCTATCCTGATTGCAAGATGCACGGTACAGCTTGAATAAGGAATTGACGCATTTATTTTTTATTTCTTCATCATCAGTTTTTGTGGCTTCTGTTAAAGCGTCGGCTACCAGTAGCAGGGATTCTTTGTTTTCAAGATTGCTGCCAATTACTTGAGACTCGCCAAGAACCTGATTCGTATACTCTGACAATGCCAATGATTTGCCTTTAGTCAGAAATAACCCGGCTACAATAGTTTTCATCATTTCTGTCTGATTTTCATCAAACAATGCTTCTTCAAGTCTTTTATATAAAATTTCGTTATCCGAAGAAACTACAGCGCTTAATACAGCCTGTCTTGGGAATTGATCCCCTGATTGGCCATTTATTTCAATATCCTTAGCAATCTCACACAGATTAGTAAACTTAACTGCTGCATCTTCTTCCAGATTTAACGGTTGAAAATTCTCACTCATAATACACCTTTTTGATTCTTTCCGCTGTTATAAAATGATAATTCAAAAAGTGACAAATGACAATTCAAGATGCTGTTGTTACGTGTTGCAAAGGTTATCTTTTATTTGATTATGCTTATTTTCTAAATTTTCACTTATTTCTACTTTTGTACAGGTTGGATTTTTCAGATCAAGAGACTGCTTATCGAGTATTGATAAGTTATTCAGGCAATGCTGTTTAATTTGATTGATATCAGGTAAAGCGAATAGCAATTTTCCTTCTTTTACTATCAGGCTTAGTAAAGGAATTGCATTTTGTTGGGGGTATGATTCTTCTTCATTTGCAATAACGTCTTTTATCAGTTTATTTTTATCGAGGAATCTCCAGACTTGTTTTTTGCCGGGATATGTATTTTTATTCTGACTGAATTTTGCTTTAGGGATTACCTTAGAATCTTTTTCTATCTCTACAAGTTTATAAAGTCCACCTAGAGATGGAGCGTCTGCTGAAATTACCAGTTCTGTGCCTACTCCAAAGACATCTATTGGAGCTTCTCGTTCTATTAGATCTTTTATTTTATATTCATTTAAATCGCCGCTTGCAACTATTATTGTATTTTGCATGCCTGCATCATCAAGGATTTTCCTTGCTTCGATACTTAGATTGTAAAAATCTCCGCTATCCAGCCTTATTCCTTTTATCTTAGGCGAGATTCTGGTGGCTTTTTTAATACCCTCGATAGTATTGTAAGTGTCTACCAGCAAAATTGTATTATCTGGATATAGTTTATGATATTTCTCAAAAGCTTCTTCTTCATTATCAAAAGCCATTATCCATGAATGGGCCATTGTTCCATAAATTGGAATACCAAATTTATGTCCTGCATATACATTTGAGGAGCCAATGCATCCTCCTATACAGGAGGCCCTTGCAGCTAATACCCCTGCTTCTGGACCATGAGCTCTTCTTGATCCGAATTCAATTATTTGACGTCCCTGAGATGCGGTTGTAACTCTTGAAGCTTTTGTAGCTATCATTGTCTGGAAATTAAACATCGATAAGATATATGTTTCCAATAACTGTGCCTGCACTATCGGAGCTGTTATTCTCATTACAGGCTCATTTGGGAAAAATATAGTGCCTTCTGGCATGGCCCAGATATCACCTGTGAACTTAAAATCTTTCAAATAATTGAAGAAATCGTCTTTTACATCTTTAAAAACAGGATGATTTCTAAGATATTTTAGTTCATCTTCTGTGAATTTAAGATTTAGGATATAATCCAGAATTTGTTCCAGCCCTGCAAATATTAAGTAATTGCGATTTTTAGGATAATTTCTGACAAAAAGCTCGAATGTTGCAGTTTCATTCAGATTATTTTCGTAATAACCCGCCATCATTGTTAATTGGTATAAATCTGTTAGAAGAGCACTATTGTTCATATCTTTATGCCTGTTTATTTATGTATTCTACGCTTATTGCATACTCTAGGACTTTGATTTTTGAGATACTACCATAATTTATTTGTAAATTCGGGGCTTTTTTAAGAGGAATCTCCAGTATATGAGAAAGAATACATCTTATTACTCCGGCATGTGTTACTATGGCTACTTTTTTATGATCCGTCTTTAATATTTCTTTAAAGAAATTTATGCTTCTTTTATAGAGATCCTGAAATGATTCACCGTTTGGACAGGAGAATTCTATAAAATCATTGCGCCATGACCGAAAGTCCTTATGATTTTCTATTGATGTCCATTTTTGCAGTTCCCAGTCTCCAAAATTTATTTCCATAAGTCGATTATCATAAATAAATTTTGAATTGCTAATATGTTCAGCTAACTTTAAGCATCTTTTTAGCGGGCTTGTATAAAATACAAACTCTTCAGGATTTATAATATTGTTTTTAAGTTTATTTAACTCTAAATCATCCTGAATATCTACATCTGCTTGTCCATAACAGATGCCTTTGTCGCAATTCGGTTTTGTGTGGCGAATTAAATATATTTCCATGGCAAAACCAATAAAACTAACAGGTAAAATGCTACTTCGGTTATTTGCTGAACGGCGCCTAGATTATCTCCGGTATAGCCGTTTAATTTTCTGGTCAAAAAGATACTTATAAGCTGTCTAATCAGGAATATAGGAATTAATAACAATAAATAGCGATATCCCAATAACATAACAGGTAAAATACCAAAAGTCGCAGCAATTATTAAATCCAGAGAGTTGAATCTTTGAGCTACAAGGATTGATTTGCTTGTTGAATCATTTTTACGTGCATAATCATGAGTAAACATAAATGATATAGCCGTAAACCTGCTCACACTATGTGCTGCAATGATTGTTAGAGGGATTAGAACCGGGGATATTTCAATTAAGGTAACATATTTCAGAGTAAGCATTAAAATAAGTCCTAATACTCCGTAAGCTCCGATACTAGAATCTTTCATAATACTTAGAATTCGCTCTTTTGTATGGCCTGCACCAAATCCGTCGCAGGAATCAGCAAATCCATCTTCATGGAATGCTCCGGTAACCAGTATTGTGCTTATTATACTTATCAAAATAGCCACAGGCTGAGGGAATATAAAGCTTGATAATACATAAGCTGCTGCACCAACTCCACCTACAATCCAGCCTACTAAAGGAAAATATTTTGATGCTTTATTTGTATATTCATCAGAAAAGTTGCCCCAGGCATAACAGGGTATTCTTGAATAAAACGCTAAGGCTGTAAAGAATAAGGTTATTTGCTTTTTCATACTTTTAGCCGCTTCTTTTTGTATTAATAATTTATAGTTTATAACTTATTAAAATACTATACCTGATCTAAATAAATTATATGGAAAATAAAAAGGGGAAGTTTTAAAAACTTCCCCTTTTATACTTATTGAGCTAATTTAGATTTATCTTCAGAATTACTTACATTTGCCGATTCAAAAGAGGCCATCTCGTTTAGAAATTTAACAGCAGATTCAAGAATAGAATATGCAATGGCTGCGCCTGTTCCTTCTCCTAATCTTAAACCTATATCCAATAATGGCTCGGCTCCTAAATGCTCAAGCATTATTTTATGGCCACGTTCGCCTGATTTATGAGCAAAAATGCAGTATTCAAGAATTGTATAATTCATCTTCGCTGCAACTAATAATGCTGAGGTAGTAATAAAACCATCTATCATTAAAATCATCTTCAACTCAGCAGCCTGAAGCATTGCTCCTGTCATCATAGCAATTTCAAAGCCACCAAAGGTTTGTAAGACTGTAAATGGATCGTTATTAACAAGATTATTATTAGCAAGTGATTGCTGGAGAATTTCTCTTTTCTTTCTTACCTGCTCATCATCCAATCCGGTTCCACGGCCTGTACATTTTTTAATCGGAATACCACACAGAAAACTTAATAACATAGTTGCAGGAGAAGTATTGCCAATTCCCATTTCTCCAAAACCAACAATATTGCAGCCATCTTTATGTATTGCTTTAACAATATCTGCACCTTTTGCAAGTGCTTCAATACATTGTTCTTTTGTCATTGCAGGGCCACGAAGGAAACTGTTTGTACCATTCGCAATTTTTGCATTTATTAGTTTCGGGTGTGGTTCAAAATCACATTTTACCCCGGCATCAATAACTTTAATATCTATTCCGTGTTGTTTAGTAAACACGTTGATGCCTGCACCTTCATTTAAGAAATTAAGAACCATCTGGTAAGTTACTTCCTGAGGATATAGACTAACCCCCTCAGTGGCAATACCATGATCTCCTGCAAATACCAGCATTGTCGGTTTTTTAAATTCAGGGGTCAGAGTGTTTTGTATACAGCCTATTTGCAGAGCCAGTTCTTCTAACCTTCCTAATGAGCCCAGCGGCTTGGTTTTAGTATCAATTTTATGCTGCAGTTTGGTATGCAACTCTTCAGATACAGGTTGAATATTGAAATTTATCATCTTATAACTCCTTTTTTATTAGTTGTAGATCATTTTAAATGTAAAAAAACAGGAATATCGTCAAGATTCCTGCCCTAAGTCTTTTTATTATTCATCTCTTATCTCCTTTCTTGTGTTTCGCAAGATTAAGATCTCAATACAAATGGTATCCTGGCTTAGATTCTTTGAATCAATACAGTTGCGACACAGCTCCGGATTTACACCGAATTTCCCATCTTTGTATTTTATTTATTGTATTTATCTTATTTTTATTTTTTTAAAAAGTCAATAAAGAAATACTGACATTAACTGTGTGAATTCAGGGATATTCTTGTGTTATTTACTATGTTGCAAAAGAAATGAGAATAACCTTTGATATTTTTTGTGTGTTTGATTTTTATATTAATATTTCTTAAGTGTTGTAAATGCCCTTAATATAGATAAATGGTAAATTCTTAAAAATTAATGCGCAATTTTTTTAAAAGTTGACTTTTTTTATTAATAACTAGTATATTAAAGACAAATTTTATAAAGTACAAATTGGGAAATTCGGTGTAAATCCGAGACTGTGCCGCAACTGTATTGATTCAAAGAATCTAAGTCAGGATACCAATTACGTACTAAGCTAAGTCCTTAACTCTTGCGAAGCACAAGAAAGGAGAGAGAAAATGAATAATAGACACACTTAATACAGGAATAGGTAATTGTTCCTGTTTTTTGCGTTCTGAAACAGGCAACAAATACTTTATATTTTATGAGGATAAAGATCAATATTAAGGGGTTATTACTTTTAAAGAGGATTAGGAGAGCGAATAGATGTTAAAACACAAATTTATTCGGAATATGAATATAAAAATTCAGATTAGTCTTGTCTTAGCGGGATTAATTGTATTGCAGTCACAGGTTTTTGCAGAAGAAATTATACAATTTCAAGTACAGGAAAATGCTGTATCTCATGAAACTATAGCACTTGCTGAGGAAAAAACTCTGGAGTTGGACAAAACCAAAGAGGATTCTGACGCAAATATAAAGGATGTACAGGACTTAAAAGGTACAATTCAGACAGTAGAAGAAGAGCCAGGGCTGCTAAAAAGCTGGTTAAGTTCCCCACATATGACTGGAGATATGGGTGGATTGCGATCCAGATTAGAAAAACATGGCATTAATTATAATATACTTTATTATAACGATAATTTTAAAAAAGGATATGGCGGTTTAAATCATCAAAGCGGCGTCAGATATCATGGGCTTGTTGATATGTCTGCATCTTTAGACACCAAAAAAGCAGGTTTATGGCCCGGCGGTACATTTTTTGTTCAAGCTATGAGCAAACACGGTCATACGTTAACTAAAAATATTCTTGGTGATCTTCAATATTATGATAATACTGATTTGCCAAGAACAAATCTTCTTAGTCAGTACTGGTATGAGCAAAGATTAATCGATAACCGTTTGAAAATTAAATTAGGTAAACAAAATGCCTGTTATGATTTTGTGATGCTGCCATCAGGTCTTAGCATGATGCATGTTTCGCAACTTTTAATGCCTACAATTCCAATTCCGGCATTTGCTAATCCCGGCCTTGGTGCTGTGGTTACAGTAAACCCAACAGACAATATTACATTTAAAGCTGGTATGTTCGATGGTAAACCTAATGCTGAACTGCGCAGTTTTGATACAGCGTTCGACAGTGAAGATGGCGCTGTATTTATTGGTGAAAGCAGAATAAGCCATGCTATAAAAGGATATCCCGGTACTTACATGGCTGGTTATTGGTTACATAATGGAGATATTGCAGAAATAACTACTGATACTACTTCAACGAGAAAATTCAAAAGTAGTCAGGGTATTTATACCGGCTTTGAGCAGATGCTCCTTAAAGAAAATAATTTAAATGATGGGCAGGGACTTTTAGTCAGTGGCCAATACGGATGGGGGCCTAGTGATAGAAGATATATTGCCAGATATTATGGTGGCAGTTTACAATATCAAGGTTTAATACCTAAACGCAATAAAGATAAAGTCGGTGTCGGCATGAATATGGCCAAAACAAGTAAAAGACAGAAACTTATAAATGGCCAAAGCAAAGAAACAGCTATAGAATTATTTTATACAGCACAAATAACCCCTTGGCTTTCTGTGCAGCCTGATATGCAATTTGTCATTAATCCTGGGGGAAAAGGCAAAGATGCAATGATCTTTGGTGTTAGAACAGTAATTAACTTCTAGTATTTTAATAAATTTTATAATTTAAATAATATTCCTGTATCAGTTTTACAAATATAAAAAATGAAGGCAAAATAATATGAAAGCACTGGTTTTAGAGGATATTAACAGACTTAAAATTAAAGAAATACCTGTTCCACAGGTAAATGAAGATCAAGTGCTGCTTAAAGTATTTACCTGCTCTTTATGTAGAACTGACGCAAAAATGTATCAGCAGGGCCAGCGTGATCTGGTTTTGCCGCGAGTTTTAGGGCATGAAATTTGTGGCCGTATTGATGGTGATAAATTCATTGTCTGGCCCGGCAATTCCTGTAAAAATTGTGAAATGTGCCAAACAGGGCAGGAGAATCTTTGTGATGAGATGCAGGTTCTTGGTTTTCACTGCGATGGTGGACTGGCTGAATATGTTTGCGTATCAAAAGAATGTCTTTTCCCTGTCCCTGAGAGCTTGCCGGAAAACATTGCCTGTATGGCTGAATTGCTGGCATGTGGAATCAATGCTTTAGAGATGGCAAATGTTTTCAAAGGTCAATCAGTTTTGATCTATGGCGGTGGAGCTGCCGGATTACTTATGGCTCTTGCTGCTTTATCAAGAGATGCAAAGCCTTATATTTTAGAAATTAATCCTGATAAATTAAAGAAAAGTAAAGCCTTTCGCAGGGAAACAGGAATTGAGGATGTTTCAAACGATATGCAGTTTGATGTTGCAATTAATGCCGCTTCATCTATAGAAACTCTAACAGATGGAATATCAAGAGTTAAAAAAGGTGGAACCTTCTGTATTTATAGTGGCTTTACAGGTGATAGTAGCGTTTCTTCAAAACTGCTTAATGAGATACATTACCGCCAATTAACTTTAATTGGTGCTTATGGATGTAAAAGCAACCAGATGAAAGAAGCCCTTGATATTCTTGACAAGTATCAAAGTCAAGTAAGACTGCTGATAGAAGAAATAATTAATCTTGAACAGGTGCCTGAAGCGCTAGAAAGAGTTTTATCAGGGCATGTATTTAAATATGTAGTGGAGTTTAATAAATAAGGAGAGTGTATATGTCTGAAGAGAAATTACGTGAGTTTGGCAAACTAATCTGCGAAATAGCAGCCGGGAAATTTATGACCAGAGAAGAAACATGCGATGCATACAGGCAAGTGATTTTAAATGAACAGCCTGAATTGCAGCAAGGGGCTTTTTTGATGGCTCATATTGCCAGAGGGCCTTCTACAGAAGAATTATCAGGGGCATGGGATGCGCTTGATATGTATGATACAGCCAAATTTGAAGGTGATGTACAGGGTGTCATATGTGATATTGTGGGAACAGGATCAGATGTATTGAAAACTGTTAACTGCTCAAGTCCTGCTTCTATTATCACAGCGGCATGCGGTGTGCCTGTTGCTAAAAAAGGCGCTAAAAAAGTTACCGGCGTATCAGGTGCGACTGAAATCTTTGAAATATTAGGCATTGAGGTTGATACACCAATCGAAAAATCAAAAGAATCTCTTGAGAAAATAGGGTTTTGCTATCTTCCAGGTGAAGCATTTCTTAAATCGGGATGGGCTCGCTTAATTCAATCTATGCGCTTTACTTCTGCTTTTAATATTATAGGCCCATTAACAAGACCTTGTACGAACAATAGCAGTATTGTAATTGGTGCTTATGCTCCTCATATATGTGATCAGTTAATTGCTGTTTTAAAGGAAATTGGTATGAAAACAGCAGTTGCTCCTTATGGATGGGCTTATGGTATGGATCAAAAACAGGGCATGGACGAATTCTCAAATGTCGGGCCTACAAGGGTAGTTGAATTAAAAAATTCTAAAATAGAAACCTATGAAGTAACTCCTGAAGATTTTGGAGTTAAAACTGTAAAATACGAGGATATTGCTACTCGTAATTCTGCTCAGGATAATGCAAAAGTTATTCTTGATGTTTTATCAGGTCAATATGACACACCTGTTGCAGACTTATTCTGTATAAATGCTGGTGCTGCTCTTTATATATCAGGATTTGCCAGAGATTATAAGCATGGAACAGAAATGGCAAAAGCAGTTCTGGCAAGTGGTAAAGCATATGAAAAACTTGAGCAAATAAGAGAATTTCACGCAGTTAGTGAGAAAGTTTGAAATTCTTTGCAGATAAATTCTTAATGGTCTTATTATCTAGCCACAATTTTGATATAATTGTTTATACATTTTAGTAGATAATAGAAGTAACTTTAAGAATGGCTAATAATTTCACGCTGGATCAATTAATAATGACAGGGGTCGACCATAAGCGTTGTCCTCTGGAAATTAGAGAGAAAGTATCATTCACTCATATTAATATTGATGCAGCTTATAATAAACTTAAGCAGGATAACAATGTAAGAGAAGTTGTTATCCTCTCTACTTGCAATAGAAGTGAGATATATGCCGTAGTTGATGATCCTGATAGTGGAAAAGAATATCTTACAGGCTTTTATTCAGATTTCTTTAGTGTAGATAATCAGGAAATTCAGGATTATATTATTGACAGATCCGGTGAGAAACTTGTAAAACATTTATTTGAAGTGGCATGTGGCTTTCAGTCACTTGTCTTAGGTGAAGATCAAATACTTGGTCAGGTGAAAGACTCCTATTATACGGCTTTGGAAAATGAAGCGTCCGGGAAATTCCTGAACAGGCTTTTTATAGATAGCATAACTTCTGCTAAAAAAATTAAAACTTTGACAGGTATTTCTGAAAATCAAGTATCAGTTAGTTCAATTGGCGTAAAGTTGATTGACCAAAAGCTAAATGGGATAACAGGCAAGAGTGCTTTAATTATCGGACTTGGTGAAATGAGCAAAATTGCCGTTCAAAACATGCTTGAAAGGCAGATCGGGAAGATTTTTGTAACTAATCGAACCAGAAGAAAAGTTACGGATTTTGCACAAGAGTTTCCCGGAATAATTGAAATTGACTTTAAAGATCGCTATGAGGTTATGGGAGATATTGATATTATTATCAGCTGCACATCTGCACCTCATTATGTAGTCAATCAGGAAATATTTTCTCAATATTACAAGAATAAGCCGCTATGTGTTCTTGATCTTGCTATTCCAAGGGATATTGAGCCCAGCATAGAAGAATTAGCAGGCGTTGCACTGTATAGAATAGATGATCTTGAGAAAATCGCTCAGGAAAATATAGAAAAACGCCTCTATGCTAAAGAAAAAGGTGAGAAAGTCTTAATTCATGATGTCAGAAAGTATATTAACTGGGTTGAAGAAGCAAAACTAATAGATATAATTGTATCTATTCAAACCAGTTCTCAAGAAATTATGGCTAAAGAGCTGGAAGAATTGAAAAATAAACTCGATGGAATTGATGAAAAGCAAATGCAAATTATAGAAAAGGCATTTTCCAGTTTTGCAAAAGCCTTTACCCATCAGCCTATGGTTAAATTAAAAGAGTTTGTAAAAGAAAACCCAAAATTTAATGATTCAGATATTACAGAGTTGAGGGAAGACGTTTAATGGCAAGATATTATCCTATAATGATAAATATTGCTGATAAAAAATGCATTATTGTTGGCGGAGGTAATGTTGCCAGTCGCAAGGTAAAATCATTGCTGGAATATGGGGCTAAAATTACTGTTATAAGCAATAATTTATGTAGTGAACTAGAAAAGCTCAATAATCATGGGCGTATAGAATGGTTTGCCAGAAATTATGAGGCTGGTGATTTGGGTGAAGCTTCTTTAGTATTTGCTGCTACAAATGATTCTGATGTGAATAGACAAGTATATCAAGAAGCTCGGAAAAAAGGGATTCCTGTAAATATTGCTGATATGCCTGAATTATGCGATTTTATAGTCCCGTCTAAAATAGAGCAAGGGGATTTGACTATTGCAATTTCTACAAATGGCAATAGCCCTGCCCTTGCAAAGAAAATTCGCATTGAATTAGAAGAAAAATATGGCCCTCATTATGTACAATTTTTGGACTTAATGGGAAATATACGCAACTCTGGCATGCAAGAAATTGCTGATCCGGAAAAAAGAGAAGCGCTATACAAAGAGCTGGTTTATTCAGATGTTTTAAGCATTCTGGAAAAAGGTGACATAGCACAGGCTGAAAAAGAAGTTTACAATATATTTGAGAAGTATAAACTGAAAGATATTTATGAATAAAAGAATTACAGTTGGAACAAGAGGAAGCAGATTAGCCACAACCCAAACCGGTATAGTTATAGACGACTTAAAAAAAGCTCATCCGGGCTTAGAAGTTGATGTTAAAATAATTAAGACCACTGGCGATCTGGTTCTGGATAAATCATTAAGTAAAATTGGCGGTAAGGGACTCTTTATAAAAGAGATTGAAGATGCCTTACTGGATAAAGAGATAGATTTTGCTGTACATAGTATGAAAGATGTTCCTCATACTTTACCAGAGGAGTTTGAGTTAGCTGCAATTTTAAAACGAGAAGACCCCAGAGATGTTTTAATATGTAAAGATAATTATGATTTAAGCACCCTTCCTGCAGGTTCACGAGTAGGAACTAGCAGTTTAAGAAGAATGCTGCAGCTAAAAGCTCTGCGTGGTGATCTTGAATGCCTCCCTATCAGGGGGAATATTGACACAAGAACAAATAAAATAACCAAAAATGAATTTGATGCTATTGTCCTTGCAGCAGCCGGATTAAAGAGAATGGGATGGCAGGGTAAGGATGATACTCAGTTTTTAAGTACATTTATAAAAGAAGAATCTGACATAATCTTTAATATTAGTTATCTTGAGACTAATTATTATATTCCGCCTGTTGGACAGGGTGCTTTAGCAATTGAAATCAGGAAAAACGATCAGGAACTGTATGATATTCTTAATGTTTTAAATCACGACATTGATGCTAAGTGTGTGCTTGCTGAAAGGGCATTCCTGAAAACAGTTGATGGCGGGTGTGAAATTCCTGTAGGTGCTTATTGTAAAGCTGATGGAAACCGGATAATAATAGATGGTTTTGTTGGAGATGAAGTAAAATCTGAAATTTACCGTAAGCAAATAACAGGAAATATAGATGATTATGAAGCTTTAGGCACACAATTAGCAAATGATGTTTTAGATCTTCAGAAAAAAAATCAGTAAAGGATAAAAATATGGAGAATAAAGTTTATTTACTGGGAGCCGGACCGGGTGATGAGGGTTTACTTACCGTCAAAGGCTTAGATTGCATCAAAAATGCTGATGTAATTGTCTATGACAATCTGGTAAATGAAAATTTACTCTCCAACGCTAAAGATTCCGTAGAGAAAATCTACGTAGGCAAAAAAATCAATCAGCATACATTGCAACAGGAAGAAATAAATAAATTACTGGTACAAAAAGCTAAAGAAGGAAAAAATGTTGTCAGGCTAAAAGGTGGCGATCCTTTTGTATTCGGCAGAGGTGGAGAAGAGGCACTTGAACTGAAAAAGGAAAATATTCCCTTTGAAATAGTACCGGGAATTTCTTCTTCTATAGCTGCTCTTGCATATGCAGGTATTCCAATTACTCATCGTGCTGTTAGCACATCATTTCACGTCATAACTGGACATGAAGATCCTACTAAAGAAGAAGAATCTGTGGATTATCAAGCTCTAGCTCAGCTGAAAGGTACACTTGTCTTTTTGATGGGACTGAATAACTTGCCTAAAATTCGCTCACAGTTATTAAAGTACGGAAAATCTCCTGATACTCCTGCCGCTGTTATTTCAAAAGGGACTACAGCGGATCAGAGAGTCGCTGTGGGAACACTTGATAATATTGAGCAAAAACTTGATGGCATTACTTATCCGGCTATTATTGTTGTCGGAGATGTAATAAACCTGAGAGAATCCTTAAACTGGTTTGAGAAAAGACCTTTATTCGGCAGGAAAATTCTTGTCACCAGAGCCAGACATCAGGCAAGTGCTCTTGCTGAGAAAATAGAAAAAGCCGGTGGCAAGGCAGTAGAGTTTCCGACAATAGAAATTCAGCCAAATGATGATGAAAATCAATTAAAACAAATGTTTGATAGTTTAAATGATTATCAATGGCTTATATTCACCAGTGTTAACGGTGTTGAAATATTCTTTGACAAGTTAAAATCCTTTGATAAGGATATTAGAGATATAGGTCAGGCAAAGCTTTGCGCTATTGGTGAGGCTACAAAACAGGCTTTAGAAAAATACTATTTAAAAGTGGAGTTTACCCCGCAGGAATATGTCGCTGAAGCTTTAATTGAGGGATTAAAAGAGAGAATTAAACCAGCAGATAAGGTACTGATCCCGAGAGCTGAAGTAGCAAGGGAGTTATTGCCTGAGCAATTAAAAGAAATGGGTGCACAGGTTGATGTTGTGTCTTTATATAGAACTGTACTCCCTGATAAATCAGTTGAAGAATTGAAAACAATTTTGGCTGAGGTTGATACTATCTGCTTTGCTAGTTCTTCGACAGTAACTAATTTTATTCAGATATTAGGAAGAGATAATCTGCACTTATTAAATAACATTGAAATAGCCTGCATTGGTCCGATTACTCTTGATACGGCAAAAGAAAATGGGCTAATGTCAGCTAAAATGGCTAAAGAATATACTATTGACGGATTAGTGAGTTTATTAACGGAGAAATAAATATGGTTTACAGAGGTCGAAGATTAAGAATTAACCCCGGAATCCGTAATATGGTGAGAGAAAACCATCTACAGGTTGAAAATTTAATATATCCGCTGTTTTTAGTGGAAGGAAATAACATAAAAAAAGAAATTTCTGCTTTAAAAGGGCAGTATCACTTATCAATAGATAAGCTTGATGATGAATTGGATGAGATAGTCAGTCTTGGAATACCAGCGGTCTTATTATTCGGTTTGCCTGCATATAAGGATGAAATGGCAAGCAGTGCTTATGCTGAAGATGGCATTGTGCAAAAGGGTATTCGCAAAATCAAGGAAAAATATCCTGATTTAGTTGTAATTACTGATGTATGCTTATGTCAATATACATCTCACGGGCATTGTGGAGTTCTTGAAGATAATACTATTCTTAATGACCCTTCTGTTGATTTAATAGCAAAGACTGCATTATCCCATGCTAAAGCAGGCGCTGATATGGTAGCTCCATCTGACATGATGGATGGACGTATTGCCGCTATCAGGGAATTGCTCGACATTGAAGGGTATGAATATACCCCGATCATGGTTTACAGCGTTAAATATGCATCGAGTTTTTATGGGCCATTTAGAGAAGTGGCTGATTCTTCTCCTAAATCAGGTGATCGAAAAAGCTATCAGATGGACTTTGCTAACTCTGATGAAGCAATTAGAGAAGCTGAAGCGGATTTGGATGAAGGAGCTGATATTTTAATGGTTAAACCTGCTATGGCTTATCAGGACATAATTTATAGGCTTAAGCAGAATTTTGAATGTCCTATTGCAGCTTATAACGTGAGCGGTGAGTATGCAATGATAAAGTCAGCTGCACAGCAGGGTTTAATTGATGAAAAGAGTGCTGTTCTTGAAGCTTTAACAGGAATTAAACGCTCAGGGGCAGATTTGATAATAACTTATTTTGCAAAAGACGTGGCAAGATGGTTAAGGAAATAAGTATTTTATTTTGACAAGTAGTTATCAATCCTACTTTTTGACTTGTTGCTGGTGGGTAAGTAATTTATTAATAGACATAAATACCAGTATAAATCAAATACCCACCCTACTTTTTGACTAATGCATTAGTTATATTGGAGTATTAATTATGAAGTTAGATAAATCAAAAGCGTTGTTTGAAGAAGCAAAAAAATATATTCCGGGTGGGGTTAATAGTCCTGTAAGGGCATTTGGAAGTATAGGAACAACTCCTCCTTTTATGGTGAAAGGAGAAGGGAGTAAAATTTATGATGAAGACGGTAATGAATATATTGATTTTGTCAGTTCATGGGGGCCAATGATATTAGGACATGGGGATCAGCGAATTAAAGATGCATTAAAAAAACAAATTGATATAGCCATAGGTTTTGGCGCTCCTACTGCTTTAGAAGTGGAAATGGCAAAATTAATAGTTGAATTAGTACCGTCTATTGAAATGGTCAGGATGGTAAATTCCGGAACTGAAGCTACTATGAGTGCTATTCGCTTAGCTAGAGGATATACCGGCAAAGATAAAATAGTTAAATTTGCCGGAAACTACCACGGGCATGCCGATAGCTTTCTGATTCAAGCAGGATCAGGGGCATTGACCCATGGGGTTCCAAGCAGCCCAGGTATCCCTGAAGATGTAATAAAACATACTTTAATTGCTGATTATAATAGCATTGAATCAGTTAAAAAGCTATTTGAAACTTATAATGATGAAATTGCAGCTATTATACTAGAGCCTATAGTTGGTAACATGGGAGTAGTCCCTGCGACTCAGGAATTTATTGATTTCTTGCGTGAAATAACTTGCAAGCATGGCAGTCTATTGATTTTTGATGAAGTAATGACAGGTTTTAGAGTTTCTATAAATGGTGCTCAGAGCTTATATGGAGTAACTCCTGATCTTACCTGCTTTGGAAAGATTATTGGTGGTGGCTTGCCAGTTGGGGCTTATGGCGGTAAAAGAGAAATAATGCAGATGATCTCTCCTGTTGGGCCTGTTTATCAAGCAGGGACATTATCAGGTAATCCTGTTGCAATGAGTGCCGGTTTAACTACTTTGAAAATCCTTAAAAATAATCCTGAAATATATAAAACCGTTGAAGAAAAAGCTAAATTGCTTCAGGAAGGCATTGAAAAAAATATACAGGAATCAGGAGTTGAAGCTACTGTTAATAGAGTTGGCTCTATGATAACCTTGTTTTTCACAAAAGAAAAAGTTTATGATTATAATACAGCTACAAAGTCTGACACTAAAAAATATGCTGAGTATTTTAAATCTATGCTAGAGCAAGGTATATATCTGCCACCAGCACAATACGAGGCTTTCTTCGTTTCATATGCCCATACTGATGAAGATATTGAAAGAACAATTCAGGCAAACAAAAAGGCTCTATCCTCTTTATAAAGGAATTAATATGATTTTTATCATAATTAAAGTTATAGTAACAGCTTTATTAATTGTTTTAGTAACTGAGATTACTAAAAGGCATACTTCTTTAGGCGGTTTGATCGCTGCAATGCCTATTACTACCTTATTGTCTTTGATGTGGCTGTATTATGAGAAAAAAGATTTAGCTTTGTTGTCTGATTTTACACGAGCTGTCTTCTGGGGAATTTTTCCTACCTTACTGTTCTTTATACCTGCTATATTTCTATTTAAAAAAGGCTGGAATTTTTATCTAGTGCTGGGGATAAGTTTTACCTGTCTTGGAATAGGAGCTTATATTCATCAGAGATTTGTAACCTAAAAATCCCCCTAAAATTCAGGGAGATTTAATTAATAATTGGTTTATTCTGATTTTTGCTTTTTACAATCAGGGCAGTAGCCGTATATTTCAAACTTATGTCCTGTTATTTCAAATCCAGAAGCAGCAAATAGGTCTTTGCCTGCCTGATCAAAAGGACAATAGTCTATAGGGAAGATTTTATTGCATTTTACACAGATAATATAATGTTTATCTCTTTCTCTATTTAGCTCATATCTGGCTTTATTGTCATCCATCATAATTGTTTTTAGGACAACACCCTTTTCTGTTAACTTTTCGAGATTTCTGTATATTGTAGACATTGATATATCTATATTTTGATATTTAAACATTGCATAAATATCATCAACAGTAGCAGGAACTTCAAACAATCTCATTGTATCAAGAATTTCCTGTCTATGCTTAGTATTTCTGCACCCTTTTAATGTACCCTGATATAGTTCTTCGGTATTCAAATTGAATTGGCTTTCTACTCACTATTACCTAATACATTATAATTCAAAAAAATTATGTTTAGTATTTATCTGTAATTCAAATTATGGTTTAAACTTAATTTTATATCTGATTATACATTATAAAAAAGCCCTTATGGAAGGGCTTAGAAATTTCTTTTTATCAGGATGCTGATTTTTATTTAGTATTTTTTCCTCGTGATAATCCAAGAAAATAACCGATAAATCCTGCACCAATAGCAGCTTGAAGGGCAAATAATAAGCCTTCTACTTCTCCGCTTGGTGGTTCCCATAATGGTTTAAACCAGGGTTTATAGGTATCATTTATAACTGTAATTAATTCTTCTGCTTGCCCGTCAGCTCCTGCAAATTCGGCATCCTTCGCTGTAAACAGTGGAATAGCTGTAATTGCTATAATCATGATAACTAAAATGATATTTTTAATTTTATTCATTATTATGCCTCCTCTGATATTGGTTTAACTTCTTTATTAGTAAAGACATTAAGTTCTTTTAATTCATTGAAGTTATAAGTAGTCAGAAAATTAAAAATTAGTACTGTAAGTAAGCCTTCACTTATTGCAAGGGGAACTTGAGTTATAGCAAAAACACCGAGGAATTTTACAAAGGAAAATTCCACTCCACCTGTAGGAGATGGAAAAGCTAGCGCCAGCTGGAATGCTGTTGTTATATATGTAAGCAAATTCCCTAAAGATGCAGCCAGAAACACTGAAAGCCATCTTGGGGCATTGAACTTGTTTAATAACTTATAAATCCCAAAGGCTATGAAAGGCCCCACAATAGCCATTGAAAATGCGTTTGCTCCCAGAGTCGTAATTCCTCCGTGAGCTAGTAACAGTGCTTGAAATAGTAAAACTATGCTTCCTATTACAGCCATTGCTGTTGGTCCGAATAAAATAGCACCAAGTCCAACTCCTGTCGGGTGTGAGCAACTTCCTGTTATTGAGGGGAGTTTTAATGCTGATAATACAAAGGCAAATGCCCCCGCTAATGCTAAAAGCATTTTAAGTCTGGGATTTAGATTGACGCTTTTTTGTATTGATCTGATACCTAAAAGTACAAATGGTAAACTAAGTGCACCCCAGAAAATACTCCATTTTACAGGTAAGAATCCTTCCATTATATGCATTGCTGATGCATATTGCGGTGACAGGAACATTGCCGTAATTGCTAATGTGAATAGAAGGCTTGATTTTTTCAACATTTTTTCATACTCCAATTTTAATAATGCAAATCACTTGCATTATTATATGAAAATTTGTTAGAATTGTCCATATTAAAAAACATGTTCTAGAACTCAAAAAAATATGATTAAATATAATTTAAGTAAAAAAGGAGATTTGTCTGGTGTTAAAAAATTCATTAAAATTTACAATTTTATTGTTTCTTATCGTTTGCCTGTCTCATTCAAAAACTTATGCAAATCCTGAACTTGTACAGGATGACCTTAATGTTCAAGCACAGGAGGAATTAGCTTTAATTCCTGAGAAAAATATTGTTTTAGATTCAGAAAAACCTGCAATAGATACTGAAGATAGTAAAACTCAACAGGACCAGCATATAGTTCCTATATTGGAATTAAAAGGCGGTGTAAAACAAGCTGAAGAAACTTCACAAACACCGCTTGAAGCATGGATACGCGGTGATTACGCAACAGGTGACTGGGGCGGATTGCGTACCCAACTTGAAGACAAAGGAATAAATATCCAGACGGAATATATAATGGAACCTTTCATGAATTTAAGAGGTAGAGTTCCAATAGATTATTTTGGTAATCTGGATGTTACTCTTGAAGCTGAAACAGAAAAAATGAACCTCTGGCGTGGCGGTAAATTCTTTGTTTATTTCCAACAAAACCATGGTAACGGAATAACAAATCGCTACGTTAATGATATTCAAACCTTAAGCAATATAGACCCTGGAGAAAGTTTTACTCATCTTAGTGAATACTGGTATGAACAGGGTTTATTTGATGACAGGATAAGAGTAAAACTGGGTAAACAGGATGCAAATGCAGATTTTTGCGCTCTGGATTATGCAGGTGATCACATCAACTCATCTTTTGGCCTGATTCCTACAGTTCCAATTCCGACTTTCCCAAATCCGGGACTTGGTATAGCAACATTTATTGAACCAACAGATCTGATTTCTATTGGTGGTGGTTATTATGATGGCGCTGCAAAAGGTGGAACTTCCGGTTTTGATACTTCATTTGATAATGATGGTGGTGGGGTGACTTTAGTTGAAATTGATCTAAAGCCAGCCTTTGGCCCTGAGAAACAATACCCTGGCAAATATCAGGCTGGATTTTGGCATCATAGCGGAGATATGGATGAAATTACTCTTAACGATACTCCTAGGACTTATACAAGTAATGCAGGGTGGTATCTGGGCGCTGAACAGCTAATTTTTAAAGAGCAAAAAGATATTGAAGATGATCAGGGACTTGCGGTATTTGGTCAATATGGATGGGCTCCACAAAATAGGAATCAGATTTCCAGCTATTATGGCTTTGGATTTAATTACAAAGGTTTAATTCCAAAACGTGATGAAGATACATCTGGCGTTGGCGCTGCGTTTGCCAGATTCGGTAAAAGTACAAAAAGAGTTGATTTAACAACAGGTGAAACTGTATTGGAATTCTTCCATAAATTCCAGCTTACTCCATGGCTTGCAATACAGCCTGACTTTCAATATATTTATAATCCAAGCGGTAACCAGAAAGATGCATTTGCTCTTGGTGTCAGAACAAAAATAACCTTCTAGATAGTTAATTATAAAAAGCAAATTTCAAAAATATCAAGCACTTTGGAAAAGTGCTTGATATTTTTTACACTATTCTTAGAGCCTGTCTTGCTAAAAATGCAAAAATCAAGCTATGACATGAATACATGCTCACCTTTTGGACTGCGGTTAAAGTTGCAAGCGACTTGCTTGGCAAGGCGATTCGACTTTAACAAGACAGCTTCTTAGTATGTTTTAACACTTGTATTAATTAATTCAAGTAATTCTGCTTTTGTTCTGGGCGTGGCTGAATCAGAGTTTATATGGTTATTTCTTTTTAATTCATTGTAAATATCTAATATAACAGGGGTTGTTAGATTTGCATCTTGAATTAATGATGTATTAGTAAATATTTCTTTTGGAGTTCCTTCTTGTAATACCATTCCATCTTTTATTACAATTATATGGTCTGCCCATGCATAAGCTATATCAACATCATGGGTGGATAATATTACTGTTGTGCTATTTTTGTTCAAATCAGTAAGAAAATCCATAATTTGAATCTTATGCTTAGGATCAAGATAATTTGTCGGCTCATCAAAGATTATAACTTCAGGTTCCATTGCTATAATACTAGCAATAGTAACTCTTTTCTTCTGTCCATAGCTAAGAAAATGCGTTGGCAGGTCCTGTAAATCTGATATACCAGCTGCTTCTAAAGCATAATTGACATATTTTTCTATTTTTTCTCTTGGAAATCCAAGATTCATAGGACCAAAAGAAACCTCCTGAGATACGCTTGCGGAGAATAATTGTGTATCAGGATCCTGAAATACTATTCCGACACATTTACGCAGTGCTGTTAGGGATTTTTTATCATATTTGACTTCCTGATTTTTAAATAATATCTTACCTTTATTAGGTTTTAAAATACCGTTAAAATGAAGAAATAAGGTGGATTTGCCTGCACCATTTTCTCCAAGAAACACAACTTTCTTGCCTTTTGGTATCTTTACTGAGATATTTTTAAGTGCAGCAATACCACCCGTGTAGTTAAAAACAATATTTTGTGCTTCCAGTATATGCTCTGTCATTAAAAGCTCTCCAATTAAATTAATTTTCTTGAAAATAATTCTAGAAATATAAGCGATGTTTCAATTATAACAATAAAAGAAATAAATTTAGGTGATATTTTATATTGTTTTTCCAGAACATTTAATTGTCCTGTATAGCCTCTGGACTCCAATGCGACAAATAAGTCATTTACTTTCTTATAAGAAAGAATAAAAAGTCGTGAAATCAGCTGGCCTAATGATCTATACTGATTTTTTAGTATTGAATAGCCCAGTCTTGATGTCTGTGATGTGTGAATTCTTCCTGCTATTCTTATTAAAATAAAGATAAGCCTGTATATTAAACTCATTAATTCGAGGAAAATTTCAGGAAATTTAAGTTTTCTTAGTACAGAAACTATATCTACAAGTGGAGTTGTCAGCGAAAGAAAGTAAAGACAGGAAACTGATCCAAATGATTTGCAGAATAATCTTGCTGAATAGAATAAACTCTCCTGAGTTATTCCAAAGTGTTTTCCAAATAAGCTAATACTAAACAAAGCTTCTGGAGGGTTTTGAATTATATTAACTGCTACTGAAATTACACCCAAGAATAAGAAACTCAGGGGAATTAGCATAAGCTTAATATAAAACTTATAAGGAATTCCTGCTTTGAATAACGTCAATAAGCTCATTATCAAGATTATTAAAACAGGGATATGGATAGAATTTGCGCTCAGGCAAATTGTCATTGTAAGTGCTACAAATGCAAGCTTTTCCATTGGATGTACATTTGCTAATCTATTAGTATAAGCGCATTTATCAATATACATCATTTTGGCTGGCCCTTCCTCCCACGCGCTAACCCGATAAAATAACCTATAAACCCTGCACCGATAGCAGCTTGAAGAGTAAATAATAGACTTTCTACTTCACCGCTTGGCGGCTCCCATAATGGCTTAAACCATGGTTTGTAATTGCTGTTTATTGAGCTGATTAATTCCTTTGCCTGTCCATCAGCTCCTGCAAATTCTGCGTCTCTAGCTATAAATAATGGAATAGCTGTAATTGCTATAACTAGTATAATAAGAATTATATTTTTAAATTTACTCACTATTTATGCCTTTTCAGAAGTAATATTGTTATCCTCATTAGTTAAAACATTGAGCTCTTTTAACTCTTCAAAATTATAAGTCGAAAGGAAATTGAATATTAGTACAGTAAGCAGTCCTTCACTTATGGCAAGAGGAATTTGGGTTATGGCAAAAACTCCAAGAAACTTTAGAAACGATAGCTCAAATCCGCCTGTTGTGTCAGGAAAGGCTAACGCCAACTGGAAGGAAGTGGTTACATATGTCATTATATTTCCTAACATCGCCGCCATAAATATTGGCAGCCATTTAGGAGATTTAACTTTTTTAAGAAGCTTATAAATTCCAAACGCAACAAAAGGACCTACAATCCCCATGGAGAATATATTGGCTCCAAGAGTTGTAATACCTCCATGTGCCAGTAATAATGCCTGAAATAGCAATACTATGCTACTTAGGACACTCATAACTGTCGGGCCAAATAAAATGGCACCAAGTCCTACTCCGGTTGGATGTGATGAGCTTCCGGTTACTGAAGGTAATTTTAGAGCTGAAAGCACAAAGGTAAATGCGCCTGCAAGGGCAAGGAGCATTTTGAATCTTGGATTATTATTGGTTATTTTTCGTATTGAAATAAGTCCGGCTATAAGAAATGGCAAAGAGAGTACTGCCCAAAAAATGCACCACTTTAATGGGAGAAAACCTTCCATTATATGCATTGCAAATACAGGTTGTGGCATAAACAAGCTAATTGCAATACTAATTAATAGATAAGTTTTTATTTTTGACATTAACAGCTATTCCTTAATATCCTTTAATTCAGATTTTGCTTTTCTCTATATTACAGCATTTTTGTATAAAATTGAATTACAAAATTTATGGTAAAGCTAACTTCTTAATAGTTTACAGGGCAAATTAATTCTCACTAAAAGCAAATAATAGACAGGGTTTTAAAATATTAATCTTTGGAAAAAAATAACAAGATGAGCCATGATTCTATTGAAATAAAATAGAGGAGAATGGTTATGTTGCTGGATTATTTAAACAAGCTACAAGACAAACGTCGAGGACAAGGTAAAAGATATCCTTTAAGATATATAATATTGTTTTCGTTACTGGCTATTATGTGTGGGGCAAATACTTATCCAGAAATAGCGAGATTCATAGATATTCATCTTGAAGAATTAGAAGAAATATTTGGAATATTCTGGGTAAAAAGTCCTCATCAAGGCACTGTCAGAAATATTCTTTTAGGTATTGATGCGACAGAGCTTGAGAATGCTTTGTTTGAGTATAATCAATCAATATCAAAACTTGATAAAGAGAATGATTCAAATATTGTTGCAATTGATGGAAAAGCTCTGAGAAACAGTTTTGATAATATGAAAGATAAAAAATCATTGCAAATGCTGGAAATATTTTCATCAGGAGCTAATTTAATAATCGGGCAGTTTGAAATAGATACTAAAAGTAATGAAATACCTGCTGCTCAAAAGTTTATCAAAGAATCAGGTCTTGAGGGATGTATTTTTACAATGGATGCTTTGCATTGTCAAAAAAAACTTTTAGCATCATAAAGCAAACTAAAAATGAAGCTGTCATTCAGTTAAAAGGAAATCAAAAGACTTTATCAAACCTGGCAAAATTTATTTCAGCTAATAATGCACCTTTATCAAGCTTTATACCAAGAGATAATAAAAATCATGGCAGGATTAAATCAAGAAAAGTGCAGG
>AMFJ01019682.1_pt1 | contig 23650 bp, 20 predicted proteins | sample 427208 | NCBI WGS metagenome assembly AMFJ01 (sample SAMN02954298, study PRJNA114691) | groundwater metagenome | biome: aquatic; feature: subsurface aquifer; material: sediment; isolation source: subsurface aquifer sediment | place: USA: Rifle, CO | collected 2008-08 | reverse complement strand
TTACTCCAGGTATGCAATCATTGACAGATAAACCTTTATCGATAATGGAAGCGCTGAGTAGCGCAGGAGGTATTAATAGTGGTAGCGCTGATCCTTCACATATTTATATTGTTCGAGGATCTTTTCAACAGCCCGATGTATTTTGGTTAGATGCTCGCACCCCTCAATCATTACTGATTGCAGAACGGTTTCCTTTGCAAGAAAATGATATTGTTTATGTTTCTGCGGCTACACTCAGCCCATGGAACAATTTTATCAATCAAGTATTACCTTCATTTTCTACTTATTTTACTATCAAGGCACTTGCGGATCGATGAATATGAATAATCAAAATAGTGAATTAAGAAATATCATTTCTTTATCCAATCTTGAAGGCACGATTGATATCCATAAGATACTTCGTGATCTATACCATTATAAATTGATTATTCTTCTTGTTTCTTTTTGCACAACATTAATTGCTTTTTTGTATACCTTTACCATTCAACCTCAATATAAAACCTCTGCTTTAATTCAATTAAACCCACAGTCAGGTAATAGCATTGTTAATAGTCTAGGCTTAAGAACGAGTCAATCTTCAATAACAGAAACAGAACTTGCGTTAATTCGAACTCGCTATATTTTAGAACCTGTTATTAGAGAAAATAATTTGAATATTAAAATTTCTGCTGATTATTTTCCCGTTTTTGGCGAATGGATGGCGAGGCATTACCAAGATTCAGGACTTGCTAAACCATTTTTAGGATTAAAATCTTATGCATGGGGTGGAGAAAAAGTACAAATAAAGTATTTTACTGTGCCATCTGAATATGAAGGCCAAAATTTTCAATTGATTGTTGGAAAAAATGATACTTACCAACTATATTTACCCGAAAAAAATTTGGTACTCACGGGAAGAGTTGGTGAAAGAGCTGTTTCACACAGCTATCCTGGCGTTGCTCTTTTTTTAACAACATTAAAAGCTCATCCTGGCACAGATTTTGTTCTTAGCAATCAATCTCCGACTCAGATGGTTAATCAATTATCGCGTCAATTACATTTAAAAAAGGTTGAAAGCGATACAAGTTCTGAATTGAATCAAGATACAGGTATCATTCAATTACAATTAGTTGGTTCCGATCCAGAACAGATCAAACATATTTTAAATGCTATTGTTAATTATTCTATTGAAAAAAATATTCAACTTAAGTCTCGAGAAGCACAAAAAACTTTAGACTTTTTGCATCAGCGATTACCGGACTTTAAAAAAGGTCTGGAAAGAGTTGAAAATGCTTTAAATCAATATCATGCTAGAAGTGGTACGCTCAGCATGTCAATAACCAGCCAACTTTTGATACAAGAATTAAATAACGTCATTATATCTTTAGACAAATTAAAGGCTCAAAAAAAAGAGATATTACAAATCTATACGCCTTTATATCCACAGGTAATCGCGGTTGAACAGCAACAAAAAGAGCTGGAAGAGAAGTTGCAGGAAATTAAAAAACAAATTACAAATTTTCCTGCTGCTAGACAAGAAGAAATTAATCTTGAACGCGATGTGAAAATAAAAACTAAAATGTATGAATCTTTACTCAGTAATTTACATCAACTTGAAATTGTTAAAGCAGGGCTAGTGGGAGATATTATCGCACTTGATAATGCCACACCTTCTGTTAAGGAATCATCAAATAAATTGTCAATTATATTAGTTGGTTTCTTTATAGGATTATGGTTATCAACTATTATGATCATTATCAAATCTGTCCTTACCAAGACCATTGAAGATAGCGATAAATTGGAAAATGAGTTGCAAATCCCAGTTAAAGCGATCGTACCGTTTAGCAATAAACAAAAACAATTAGAAAAAATTTCAACAAAAGGAGTCGATGTCCCAGATGATATGCCACGCTTACCGTTAATATTAGCCCAACATGATCCCAAAGACATTTCTGTAGAGAGCTTACAAAGTTTGCGTATTAGTTTATATATTACACATTCATCAACTCATCATGTCATTGCTATCATGGGCAGTTTGAGTGGTATAGGTAAAAGTTTTGTATCGCTAAACTTAGCTCAAGTACTTGCTGATTCAGGAAAAAGAACATTATTAATCGATGCAGATATTAGAAAAGGTCGTTTACATAGAGCATTTTTCCAAGCAAAAAATGGCGGATTAAGTGAATATTTAGCGGGCGACATTACTTTTGAAGACTCCATACGTCATATACACGATAATCTTTTCTTTATACCTTGCGGTAATCATTTACGTCATCCTATCGAACTGCTTAAAAGTTCACGTGTAAATGATTTGATTCAACGAGCTCGAAGCGAGTTTGATCAAGTTATTGTTGATACGTCACCTATTTTACCTGTTATCGATGCAATTTTAATTACTCAATATTGCGATACAAAGCTTTTTGTTGTCGGTGGTTCATCTGATCAGTTTGATGAGGTTAAACAAGCTGTCAAAAAAGCTCAAGCTCATGGAATAAATATTGATGGCTTTGTATTTAATCACTGCAAACCAATTGCACGTTATGGGGCAAAGAAATATGCGTATTATCGTTATGGGACATAATTAAAAATGTGATGTAATGATGTATCAATATTTTTATTCAATGCCCACCTAAAAATGAAAATACTACCGTATTATCAATAAAAATTAGAAATCATAAAGAGGAAATAAACGTGATTCTAGCAAAAGATCCGGTAAATCAAGAAGATTTTGATATTCTTATATCTCAAGGAGGGAGTGTATCATTAGGGATTATGGCAAACGGGATGTGGTTTGCAGACCCTAAAAAATTATTATTTAGTTTAGCTAGATATAAATTTGTTGCGAAAATGTTTGAGGGAAGAAAGCTAGCGGTTGAAATTGGCTGCTCAGATGCCTTTTTTGCACCTATCGTTGCTCAGTCGGTAGAAAAATTAACGGTAACGGATTTTGATCCAGCCTTTATTGATCAAGCTGATAAACAAAAGAAACGATTGAATCCTAAATGGCATTACAATTCATTCGTCCATGATATTTTAAAAGCTCCTCTACCAGGTACATATGATGTTGCATTTTCTTTAGATGTTATGGAGCACATTCCAAAAGAGAAAGAAGATATTTATTTACAAAATATTATTTCTGCTTTACATGAAACTGGAGAATTAATCATTGGCATGCCTTCTTTAGAATCTCAAGCCTATGCTTCGCCAAGCAGTAAAATAGGCCATGTAAATTGTAAAAGCGGATTGGATTTAAAAAAAACTGTAGAGAAGTATTTTCATTCGGTATTTCTCTTTTCTATAAATGATGAGGTAGTACATACCGGATTCAATAAGTTAGCGCATTATAATTTAGTACTTTGTGCACACTTAAAATAATTAGGAATAACTATGTCAATTTTTAGAGTATTTCCAAATGAACCAGTTCCACCTTATGTAGAAAAAGGCGATGGAATTTATGTCTATACTAGAGATGGGAAAAAATATCTAGATACAACGGGTGGTAGTACTTCTTATGCTATTCTTGGCTGGAATCATCCAAAGGTGAACTCAGCTATAACGGATCAATTAAAACGATTTACCCACATGGATTATAAAGTTTGGTCAGATGCAAATACAGAAGCATTAGCTGAACTTTTATTATCGCGCGCAGAGCATAAATTAAATAGGGTTTATTTTTCTGGAAACTCAGGAGCTGAAGCATGTGAAGCCGCAATGAAAATGAGTTATCAAGTGCATCATGATACTGGCCATCCAGAGAAAACATGGTTTATCTCAAGAGAGCAGTCTTATCATGGAGCAACAACAGATGCGATGGCATTAGGCGACAGACCTAATTTATCATTTTATCAACCTATATTACCACTTAATAGAGATAAAATTTCACAACATCATCCAAAGCTCATGATGCATGAAGGTGAAAGTTTAGATGACTATGCAAAACGTTCCGCAAAAGAATTGGAAGACAAAATTCTTGAAATCGGACCAGAGAAGGTAGCTGGTTTTATTGGCGAAACGATAATGGGTGGTTTAGTTGGCGATGTCCCGCCAGCGCCAAATTATTGGAAATATATTAGGGAAGTCTGTAATAAATACGATGTTCATCTAATTTTAGATGAAGTCTTCTGTGGCACAGGAACCAGCGGTAAAATTTATTGCTGTGATTGGGATGGAGTAACTCCAGATTTTATCTTTATCGGAAAAACACTCGCGGCAGGATATGCACCTATCAGTGTTGTTATAACAAGTGATAAAGTAGAATCAATAATTAAATCAGTTCAAGGACGTCTACAACATACGACAACACATCAAGCTTATTCATTAGGCATTGCTGCAGCGCTAGCTGTTCAAAAAATCATACATGAAGATGAATTTTTGAGCCATGTAAATGAACTAGGGAATTACATTAGATCTACATTACAGAATGAATTGGGAAATCATCCTTATTTCTTTGATATTCGAGGACGTGGTATGCGATTTTCACTTGAATATCGCTGCTCTTCACAGCACGAATTCGGCCAAATGCTTGAAAAAAAAATGCGTGAAGAACATCAGATTTTAATTAGTGGAAAATGGCATCGTGTTTGTTTTTCACCAGCTCTTATTACTACTAAAACCGAAGCTAATTATGTCTTGTCGTCATTTATTGATACATTTAAAAAAGTTGGTGAACAATGGATGGCAAATTAAAATTTAGCTAAAAGAAACTTAGGCATAAAAGATAAGAATGAAAATGGGTTGGCTATGTTTGATGTTCAAAAAATTAAATGGCAAAACATCCTATTTGCTGAAAGAATAAATCGTTTAGATCTCATTTCCCTGAGTCCTACATGGAAGTGTCGTAAATTAATTATTAATGTTCATCGAAATCAAATTTTTGAGCCCATAGCAAGTTTAATGGCCAGCTATTTTTCTTATTTAGGATTTAGTATAAATATAATCTATAGCGATTATGACGATAGTTTATGTTTTGCAAAAAAATCTGCTGATGCGCATGTTGAGATAATTTGGTTGGATTATAGCCGTTATTTAAAAAATATCAATTTCGAAGAATTCTTATCTTGGTTTAGTTCTCGTTTAGATAAGCTTAGAGAAATTTCAAGCGGACCTATTTTATTTAATAATTGTCCTTCCCATGTTAAAGGTCATGAAGAAATAAATAATGGGCTGAAAAAAATTGTTAATAACATGTCGCTAGTTTCAATAATAGATATTTTTCAAATTTTAAATACAGTAGGCGAAACGGTATATGATGAACATTTAGTCAGAATTACAAAAACGCATTTTAGTAATCATGCTTGGATTATTCTAGCGAAAGAAATGAGTTTGCATTATATAGCGCCTTTCTTGATTCCGAAGGCTAAAGTATTAGTGTTAGATCTAGATAATACACTTTATGATGGGGTTTTAGGTGAAGATGGTATTAACGGTATTCTTATTACTGAAAAACATCGTATTTTACATAATCATTTAATGAAACTAGCAAATCAAGGATTTCTTTTAGCATGTTGCTCTAAAAATGATCAAGGCGATGTTGAGCGATTGTTTCATGAAAGAACTGATTTGGATTTAAAAAAAGAAGCGGTATCGATTTTAATTGCAAATTGGGACAAAAAATCAAAAAATTTGTTGAGAATAGCCCAGGAATTAAATGTTGGTCTAGAATCACTGCTTTTTGTAGATGACAACGTTGCAGAATTATTCGAAGTTGCTGTCAGTTTACCAGAAGTTCAGCTTATTCATGCCTCTTCTCCTGACATGACATTGGCTGTATTACAAAATCATCCAGCTTGTTTAGCTCAGGAAACATTGGAAACAGATAAAATAAGAGCCCAGGATCTGAATGCAAATAAGATAAGGGAAAAAATAAAAGAAAATACAAATAACGTAGAATATTTCAAAAAACTTAACATGCAGATTACTTTATTTCTAAACTCACGAGATCAGTTAACAAGAATCAGTGAGTTATCTACTAAAACGAATCAGTTTAATACCACTTTTTTGCGATTATCAAATTTAGATGTTGAAAAAAGAATGAGACGGAATGACTTGTACAATATCATCACAATACATTTAGAAGATATGTTAACAAGTAGTGGGGTGATTGGCGCGATTGTTTTTAAAAATGTACATAAAGACGTTATTGTAGAAGAAATTACAATAAGTTGTAGAGCTTTGGGGAGAGGCATTGAGCCTATTGTTTTTTGTGAAAGTGTTAATAGACTAAAGCAAGTTGTATCTTTTGATAGGGTTTATATTCCATTTGTTTCTGGAGCTCGAAATCTACCAGCAAAATCGTTTTTAGAAAGCATTGCACGGCGTGAGCAAGCAGATTTATATTATTTAGATTTAAATCAAATTGATTCTTTATATAAAGAATATTCAAAATTACCAATTAAACGAATCTGGCATAAGGAAAATATGCAACATGCATCGTCTTGAAATCAAAAAAAAGGTAAATCATATCTTGTCAATATTGTTAGAAAGAAAAATTTCTGAAAATGATGAGGTTGTTTTCTCTCAAGATGGTGCTTGGCATTCAATTAAGTTAATAGAACTCGTATATTTACTTGAAGAAACATTTCAAATTACATTGAATGCTGAACAAGTATTATTTATTAATTCAAATGACATTGTAAAATGTGTTGAAAATCATCTTCAGAATCGTTTGGATTTTTGAAATGAAGAAAAATACGGAGTATCTTACCAAAGAGGAATTGTTATCATTAAATTTAGCAACGTGTGGAGAAAATGTATTAATAAGCCGATTAGCTAAAATTGCTCATCCAGAAAAATTACGAATAGGTAATCATGTCCGTGTTGATGATTATTGTCTGCTAATTGGTGATATTACTATTGGTAATTATATACATATTGCACCGTTTTCCATTTTATCCGGGCATAATATTATTCAACTAGATGACTTTTGTAGCATTTCTGCAAGAGTCTCTCTATACAGTGCGATCGATGATTATTCTGGAGAACATTTAATTAATCCTACAGTACCAGAAAAGTTCAAAAAAGCTGAGAGAGGAAAAATTCACTTAGAAAAACACGTTGTTCTTGGCGTAGGTACAACTGTTTTGCCAAATGTTGTTATAGGAGAAGGCGTAGCAGTTGGAGCGCATTCATTAGTTGTATTACCATTAAAGCCCTGGGGAATATATTTTGGCTCACCAGCTAAATTACTAAAAGCTAGGAAAAGAGATATTTTACAAATGGAGCAAGCTCTAATAAATAATCATGAATCCTGATATTAAAAAAATTAATGAAGAGGTTTTCTATGTTAATAATGAAAATCTTATAGCTATTGATGAAACCGTCATTGATATGTTGATTAAGCAAGCTAAAAAGAACCAACGAGGTCGATCAAGGTTATGCACACATAAAGATATAAATGATGTTGTACATGAAATGCTTATCGTTCATACAAATGATGTTTATGTAAGACCTCATAAACATATCAAAAAGATTGAATCTTTTTATATTATAAAAGGACAATGCGATATTATTGTTTTTAAAGATAATGGTGATATAGATGGTATAATTAAAATGGGCGAATATGGTTCTGGTCGGAACATATATTATAGATTAAATGCCCCGGTGTTTCATTCACTTATTATCCATTCTGAAATTTTAGTATTTCATGAGACAACGGAAGGTCCTTTTAATAAAAAGGATACTATTTACGCTCCATGGTCACCTGTAGGAGATCTTGTGCAAGATGCAAGGAATTTTTTGAGTAATATAAAGGAAAATTAGATGGAACAAAAGGAAAGTGCAATATTGTTTCAATATTATATTGATAATGACATATTGCCTACTTATGCGAGCTTTAGCACTTATGAGCAAGTAAGTCGTTATGAGCAATCTCGTTATAACTTAATGCAAAAACTTAAATTAAATATGCGCACATTTAAAGGCGCTAAAATAATTGAATTTGGACCTGATACTGGCGAAAATGGCTTAATTTTTACTAAATGGGGCGGAGATGTATTATTTGTTGAGCCAAACTTCAAAAGCCATGCATATATACAATCTAATTTCCATAAATTCTCATTTAGTAATCATACTTTAAAAATAGAAAAAAATACATTACAAGGTTTTTCTACAACTGATGGTTTTGACATAGTAGTTGCAGAAGGATTTTTACATACAATAAAACCGCATAGTGTTTGGCTAGAAAAATTTTTTGACCTGCTTGTTCCGGGGGGTATTGCAATTTTTTCTTATGCAGAAGAAATAGGTAGCTTATGGGATATTCTTCATAAAGTTATTTATCGTTATGCAGTTGAGAAAAAGAATGAAAATCCTCTGAATGTAGCACGCCAATTATTTCAAAAGAAATGGGATTATATTCCACATACTCGATCATTTAATTCATGGTTTCATGACAATATCTTAAATCCATGCTTGACGGCTCAATCACTTATAAAAGGTGAAAAATTGTTAGCAGAAGCGATGGAATTTGACCTTAGTTTGTTTTCATCATGGCCTATCTATGAGGATAGTACACATATAATGTGGCATAAAAAATATGAAAGCGACAATGATTGGTTGACGCGAACAAAAAATCATATTATACGTTCTAAATTAAGTTATCTCTTTGGAGAAAGTTGTTTTTACACAGGTTCTTTAGATGAGGCAAATAACTTATCTTCACTATGCTCAGAATTGATTAGATTACTAGATATGCAAATTGAACATATCGACACAAAAAATTTTGAGGCAATCAAAAATATCTTAAATTCAATTAAGCAAATATTAATTAATGATAAAGATTTTTATTGCTCAAATTTCGAAGGAATAAAACTAAAAATTGACATGTTGTATCAGATTTTTTTATTTTTAAATGCTGATAATTTTTCAAATCTATGTCACTTTATTAATAATGATATAAATTTTTTATCGACATGGGGCATGCCAAACCATTATATGGTTTTGCAGAAAAAAAATTTATTTTAAATTTAAACGTATCTTCGTGATGGAGAATATTTACATGAGCAATGATATGGAAATTATTGAAAATTACAATCAATACAAAAACGAAGGTGTTGTGATAAAAGAAATCCAGGATCGATCCATTTTGGATGATATTATTAATAAAGTAAAAAATCATTTTACTAAATCAACTAAAACGTACATGAAAATGTCTAGAAATCAATTTCATGATTTTGTAATTGAATGTCAATATGAAATTAATAAATTAGACATCCAAAAGAGGTTTTACGAGTCGGAGAAAAAATTAATATCTTTAATTACTTCTAATGACGAAGTATTACATGAGAGCGTGGTATTTTTGAGAGTAGTTCGCCCTAAAGTAGAAAAAAATCCTGAAGAAAATCCGGATTTTCACCGCGAAACATTTTATTCTGACGATCATCATACTCCTTATGTTATAAATATATGGATACCTATTATGAACGTTAATGAAAATAATACCCTTCAATACGTGCCAGAATCACATTTAATTCCTGATGATGATATAGAGGTAGAAATCGATGAAACATGGCCTGGGAAAGTTGATAAATTTTCTTCTGGCCATAAAATGGGTTTTTTCTGGCGTCCAAAAAAAATTATATCGGGTGTAGATTTTCATAATGTAAAAAAAATGCATTTTGACCCTTATACGTATGCGATGTTTTCATCAATGTTAATTCACGGGGGAGCTGTTAATAATACAACTGACATAAGATTTGCATTCGGTTTTGGAATAGTTCCTAAAAGTGCCACAGCTAAGCTAAAGAATTTTTATGCTGCTGATGGCAAAGAACATTTTATAACACTCTGAAACATAATAGTGATTTATGAAATGACTACAATAAGATTCAGAAAATTAATACATACAGCAAAATATGTTATTCGCGCAATAACGTTATTACCTTTTATGCCGATAGTATTACTTATTCGTTTGATATCGCCTATATGTGAGATACATATTACGCCAATATTTACTTCAAGAATTGGGCATTTTGCATTAGATACGGAGTTATATATATGCTTAAAATCTGCGAATAAGCAAACAAATAATAGGATTATTGAATTTTTTTGCTATCAGTGTAACAGCGAGATTTGTAATCCTCAGTTGAATAAAATGTGGCGACGCGTTATTCCATTACTTTATGGCATTAACATGATATATCTAGCAAATTATCATTTAACAAAAATTCTTAGATTAAATACTACATCTTTATTATCGATCTCAGAAAAATTAAAATCTGATGCGATTATCAAAAGTAAGCTAAATATTTCTCAAACTCGCTTATATTTTACCGCTTCAGAGCACAGAAGAGGTAAGCATTTTATTCAAAAATTCTTAAAAAATTCTGAAAAGGGATTCGTTTGCATCCATTCACGAAATCCTACTTATCTTAAGAATAGCTTTCCAAATGATAATTTTAGTTATCACGACTATAGGGATTCTGATATAGATCATTTCGTTAAAACAGCGGAAAATTTAGCAACTTTAGAATATACAGTTTTTCGTATGGGTTCTGTTCGAGATAAAGCGGTATGTTCATCTCATCAATCTATTATCGATTACGTAAATCAATATCACGATCCCTTTTTAGATATTTATTTGCCTTCAAATTGCTCCTTTTATATTGGAGACACAAGTGGACTTAGTACAATACCTACTCTTTTTAAACGTCCAGTGGCTATCACAAATGCAATTCCACTTAATGAGTTTAGTTTTCTTTTATTAAAAAATATTATTTTTATTCCTAAGCTGTTTTGGAGTGAAACTCAAAATCGTCTTTTAACTATTAGAGAAATGATGACAGAACCTTTTCTAAGAATGCATAGAATGGAGATGTTTCAAATTAATAAAATACGTGTAATAAATAACACACCAGATGAAATTCTGGATTTATCTCAAGAAATGCATTTAAGGCATATGAATGCCTGGGAAGAGTCTCATGAAGACAGGGAACGTCAACAAGCATTTATGTCACATTTGAGCGCTGCGAAATACTACTTTCCTGGCCATATTTTTGCAAAAGTAGGTTCTAGCTTTTTAAAAAAGTACGAAACATTATTGTGATGGCAACAGTTCTGCTTGGATTTTGTAAACAAAATATTTGACAATAAACATCCATAAAATGAATAACCAAGCAATTACTAAACTCAATATTCCGAAATACCAGTGAGGTTTTAAAAATATAACTAAAGCAACAGGAAATAAAATAAATAAATTAATAAATAAAACACCTAGTGTGACTGTTCGATGATCAAATCCATATTTTACTAATCGCTGATACGCATGTTTTCGATGTGCTTCATACCAGCGTTCGCCATTGAATAAACGATATAACATCGTAAATGTGGCGTCACATAAAAATACGGCGGCAATTGTCATCCAAAATGCGAGTGATAACATATTGAAATTTGTTGTTGCGATAGCAAGAACAGAAAATACATAACCTAAATAGCCGCTGCCCACATCGCCCATAAAAATTTTTGCTGGTGGCCAATTCCATACTAAAAATCCAGCAATGATTCCAGCAAGCAATAAACAGAGTAAACTGATTCCAGAAATACCTAATAAACTTAATGCAAGCGCAGCAGATAAGCTGATAAATATTCCTTCCACACTTGCTAATCCATCAATGCCATCCATAAAATTGTATAAATTAATGCACCAAACAATACCAACAATCGCAAGAGGATAGCCCACTATTCCTAGCTCTGAAACTCCTCCTATCCAATAAACAGCCCAGCTAGCTACAACGACATGCATCATCGCGCGCCATTTTGCATGAATAGAAATAACATCATCAAGCCAACCTATTATCGCGATAAGAATACCACCGCTTAATGCGTAAAATAGTGATATAGGAATTTTATGTTGTAAAACAAGCCACAATGAGGAAATGGTAAATAATAAACTGAAGGATACACCTCCACCTCTTGGTGTTGGCAAAAGATGAGAGCTGCGATCATTGGGAACATCCAAAATATTTTTATGCAAAACATAGATACGCATCAACCCGGTTAATATCATTGAAACGACAAACAAAATAGATAATTCAATCAAAATAATCATGCTTTTTTTTCTCGATAACTTTGCACAATTTGAGGAAGTAAATCACGTAATGAAAATTGGGAATTAAATCCCAATTCACGGTGAATTCGTGTCGCACTATAGTGTGAATTACCAAATAATTTTTCGAAAGCTTCCGAATTAAAAGGTAATCGTCGGCGTATTAATCGACTGCCAACATCACCAACGCTTGCTAATACTTTAAATAGCCATAATGGAAGATACCAAGAGGGTGTTGAGTATCCAAGCGCTTCTCGCATCAATGAATAAATATGATACGTTGAATAACTTTTTTCTTCCGTAACAAAATATATTTTTCCATTTGCTTGATCACACTGCGCTGCAAGCATGGCGGCTTGACAAACATCATCAGTACTCACCAATGATCGATGATTATCAACAGGTGGAATAGGTAAAAAATATTTTTTATCAATGGCACGTAGCATTTGATATAAATTACCTTTTAATGCGGGACCATATACTAGTGACAATCTCAGCACACAAACATGAATATCATGCTCTCTGCATTTAGTTAATACCAGTTCCTCTGCACTTCTTTTAGCTTTTCCATATGGAGAATCTGGCAAAACATCCCATTTTTCATCGATACAATGATTTGCGTCTTGGACTGCTTTAATCGTACTAAAAAAAATAAATTTTTTGACATGATCACGAATACACTCATCTACAATATTCTGTGTTCCGAACAAATTTACTTGTTTATGTTGTTCTGCGGAATCGCCATGCCAAGCGTGCGCGTAACCACCCAGGTGAAATACCATATCAATGTCTTGCCCTATCCCTTTTAAACTTTCTGGATTGGTTAAATCACCAATATGTTGTTCAACATTGGCAGGAAAATTATCTTTTTGATAATGCCGCACAAGTACTCGTACGGAAATATGTTGTTCTAAAAGATGTGAAACCAAAAATCGACCAATAAATCCTGTTGCGCCAGTGACAAGTGCCTTTGTCATTGAACATTTCCTTTATCAAATTTGCATGAAACTGTAGCATTCCTTAATAGGAAAAATCAAAAAACTTTACAAAAGACAGGTAAATCAGAAATAATCCAGCTTCATTTCAAAAATTTATCATTTAATAAATGGATTTTATCGGTGAATCTAAAAAAAATAATTCGATTATTAATAGGAATAATTTTTATCTCGAGTTATATCACTTGTTTTGCTGCTAATAATAATTACAATTTAAACTCCCTTTCCGGGTTTTTTCGCCTTAGCTACGACAATAATATAAAAATGCCTAACAACATCCAGTCGATGGGTTTATTAGGTATAAATTATTTTGCTGATATTACCCCTCTAATTTACGGCGGAATTGGCGGTTATGGTTCAGTGGTAGGAACGCAAGGTGGATTATTCACAGTCGGTGTCGGTGGCGGGTTACATCATGAACTCATTTCCCATTGGTGGGGAGATGCAGGATTATTCGTAGGAGGCGGTGGCGGAAGAGCATCATTAGTTGGTGGTGGCTTAATGTTACGACCACACGTTGGTATTGCTTATGCATTTCCATGGGCACGCTTTGGATTGCACTATAGTTACATTAGTTTTCCAAGCGGTGAAATTCATAGCCAATCATGGGGTCTTGATGTAGATCTGCCGATGGAATTTTATTATCTTACTCCTGATGAAAATCACATAGGATGTTCTTTATTCAATCCCAATGATATCCATTTATCATCTGGGAAGTTTCTTAATTTTCAACGCAACGATTTTGCTATTTTATTGCAACAATATCATCAACGCAGTGGAACAAAAAATACTGATGGAGAAACTCAAGACGGAACCATCAGTTTAGTCGGTGCAGAGTTAGATCACTATTTTAGAGATAATACTTTTTGGTGGATAAAAGCATCTGGCGCATACGCGGGCATTCCCAATGGATATATGGATGTCTTGGGCGGATTAGGGTATCACCAGTCGTTGGGTTACAGTTTTGCTTTAGTACCGCAATTAGGAATGGGCGCAGGCGGTGGTGGCATGACAGATACAGGCGGTGGATTTTTAATTAATCCTTTATTAGGAATTGAATGGGCTATCGCACCAAGATTTTCATTGCGAGCAAGTACTGGTTATTTATGGTCACCGAAAGGTGAAATGAAAGTCATTCCTGTGACAGGTGAATTACTTTATCATTTGGACATTGCAACAGAAGGTAACAAATCAACAACTCTTTCAAGCTATCACTACGAAATTCAAGGCTTTCGTCTTCAACTTTTTAATCAAACGTATTTCCATCCACAACGAAGTTTCAGTACGAGTACAACACCAATCGAATTAATCGGCTTCCAAATCGATCAATTATTTTCACCGATATTCTTTTTAAGTTATCAAGCTGCGGGCGCTTATACCGGATTTCATGCGGGTGGATACGCAACAGGTATGATTGGTCCAGGTATTCAAAGTCCAGAATTTTTCAAACAGCGTATGCAAGTTTTTTCAGAAATTTTATTAGGCGCAGGTGGTGGTGGAGGATTAGCATTAAGTGGCGGCTCATTAATAGAACCTGTTGCAGGTATTCGTTATGCTTTTACACCGACTATCGGTTTACAAGCAAGTATTGGGCAATTGAAAGCGTTGCGTGATAATTTAAATACACCGATATTTAACATTGGATTAACTGTTCGATTTGATACGTTAAATCGCGTGTGATTGTAGACAATTAGTTTTTATTTCTAAAAACTTGCGTTGATAAAAGATCAGGAAAAAGTAGTATATGAAAGTTGTGTTTAGAGTGGATTCATCACATTCCATCGGAACAGGACATGTTATGCGATGCATGGTTTTAGCAGACGCATTACGTGAAAAGGGATATTCTGTTTTTTTTCTTTGTCGTGATTTGCCAGGAAATCACATTTTCGCTTTGAAGGATAAAAATTTTTGTGTAATTACACTTCCATTTAATTCTCAAGAACAAGAAGCATTAAAAGTTCTTCCAGAACATCAGCAATGGTTAGGTACCACTATTCAGAAAGACTGCGAAGTAACTTTATTTCAACTTTCATTACTCGGAAATATTGATTGGCTAGTGATCGATCATTATGCTTTGGATAATACATGGGAAACAGCTTGTAAAGCTTTTGCAAAAAAAATAATGGTGATTGATGACTTAGCTGACCGTCAACATATTTGTAATTTATTATTGGATCAAAATTACTATTCAAATCCTGAGAAGCGGTACAATACGCGATTGCCACACGATTGTAAGACATTGATTGGCCCACAATTCGCACTATTACGTTCTGAATTTGAAGAAATTAGAAAAAAAATATTTCCCTACGATGGCAAAGTAAAACGCCTCATGGTTTCATTGGGCGGTTGTGACCCTGATAATGTCACAAGGAAAGTTTTAGAAGGGATAGCAGGTTCAAACTGTTATGATTTAGAAGTAGATGTCGTATTGGGTGCAACTAGTCAACATAAAGTTGATATTCAAAAATGGTGTAATCAACGAAAAAATTATCATTTTCATTCTCCCTCACATAATATGGCTGAGTTAATAAAAAACGCTGATTTAGCTATTGGTGCAGGAGGAATATCCACGTGGGAACGGTGTTGTCTAGGCCTTCCAAGTTTAGTTGTGAGTATTGCTAACAACCAAGATAAATTAATTAGTGAAGCCTGCTCGGCGAATGCTATCGATTATTTAGGTAATATTCATGATTTGGATGTCCCTACGATTGCTAGAAAATTAAACGAACTAGTGAATAATCCTCAGAAATTGCAATTCATGAGACAAATCGGGATGAGTCTGGTAGATGGTTTAGGTACGAAGCGAGTTGTAAATACGATTCTGTCATTATGAGGTGGTTTATGAAAATTACTGTTGTAACTGATATTCCTAACCACTGGTTGCTTCCCTATTCTGCCGAACTCGTTGCTAATTTAGTTGCTAATCATCATCAAGCTATATTGGTTCAACAACATCACGATATACAGCAAGGTGATATTTGCTTTTTTTTAGGCTGTGGGCAGATTGCTAAACATGAAACATTAGTAAAAAACTTAAACAACTTGGTAATACATGAAAGCGCTGTTCCAAAAGGACGTGGTTGGTCTCCTCTTTCCTGGCAAATTTTAGAAGGAAAAAACATTATTCCAATGACTCTATTAGAAGCAAACAATGGGCCAGTTGATAGTGGTGACATTTATTTGCAAACGAATATGGCCTTTCACGGCCATGAGCTTATAGATGAACTGCGCGTGGAACAGGGTAAAAAAACGATCGAGCTAGCGATGCGATTTGTAGCAGAATACCCACAGTTGATAAAGCGTAGACAAGAAGGAACTCCTACTTTTTATAAGCAACGAAAACCTCAAGATAGTGAATTAGATATCAATAAACCACTCACGGAACTTTTCGAACATTTTCGCATTGTTGATAATGAAAAATATCCCGCATTTTTTTATTTTCGTGGAAAAAAATATATCCTGAAAATATTTAAAGAAGATGAAGTAGAATCATAGGTAAATAGAAATTAATGATCTCGCAAAATGCGTAGTCGATAGTGTTGAGAGTTTTTTCGTCGTGGCGTATGACAACAAAATAAAGCTAAAAAAGTTAGAAATATTCTGCCAAACGTTGGTGGCGTTACTTTTTTCTATAATGAAATCGTTTCGGCCAAGAATGGTGTATGATTGAATTACAATATGATCCAATTTAGAAAACATTTGTAAAGGCAAAGTAATTATTTCATAATCCATCGGTTTACCTCATTCCAGGTAAGTGAAAAGGGATAATAAATATACTAAGGAGCAGTTTCTCTTGACTATTTTGGTGACGGGTGTCGCAGGGTTTATAGGCTCTGCGGTAGCATTAGAATTATTACGTCAAGGTGAGACGGTTGTTGGAATTGATAATTTAAATGATTATTATGATGTCGCACTTAAAAAAAATCGATTAGCTAAGTGTTTATCCTACCCAAAATTTTCATTTGAATTAATTGATATTGTTGATCGTGCGTCAATATCAGCGCTTTTTTCAAAATACCGTTTTGAAAAAGTCATTCATCTTGCTGCTCAAGCTGGTGTTCGATATTCTTTAACAAATCCAGCAGCCTATATCGATTCCAACCTCGTTGGATTTGGTAATATGCTAGAAGGTGCACGTCAACATAACGTTAAACATTTTGTTTTAGCCTCATCTAGTTCTGTGTATGGTGACAATAAAAAATTGCCTTTTTCTGAACATGATTCAGTCGATCACCCTCTTTCACTTTATGCTGCGACTAAAAGAGCAAATGAATTAATGGCGCATAGTTATGCTCACCATCATTTTCCTTGCACAGTATTACGTTTTTTTACTGTCTATGGTCCGTGGAGTCGACCTGACATGGCGTTGATAAGCTTTACTAAAAACATTCTACAAGATAAACCAATACAAGTTTTTAATGAAGGTAATATGATGCGAGATTTTACTTATATCGATGATATTGTGTCAGGCGTGATCGGTGTTTTGGATAAGATCCCCACAAAATCTGATGACAATCATTGCAGTGCTGCAGCCAGCCATTGCGCATCTTACAGAATATTTAATATTGGTAATCACCATCCGGTTAAATTAATTGATTATATAAAAGTATTAGAAAAATGTTTAAATAAAAAAGCCAAACTAGAAATGATGTCGATGCAAGCAGGCGATCTTGTTAATACCTATGCTGATGTCAGCAGTTTAGAAAATTTAATTGGCACATTGCCACATACCCCATTAGAAGTTGGTATCTCAAAATTTGTAGAATGGTATAAAGATTATTATAAGGATCATGCTTTGTGTGTGCCATCGCAGGCATAATTAGTTACGTTCCAGATTATGGCCACCCCTCTCATTTAAATTCCATGTTAGCGACAATGCGACATCGAGGACCTGATGGAACTGAAATAGAAGTATTAGATAATGCAGGATGTTTTGGCCATAATCGTCTTTCTATCATCGATCTCGATAAAAGAGCTAAACAACCGATGTGGGATAGTTCACGTCGATTTTGTTTAAGTTTCAATGGCGAGATTTACAACTTTCATTCATTGCGACAAGAGTTAAAAAGATTAGGTCATCAATTTCGTACAGAATCTGATAGCGAAGCGTTAATACAAGCCTGGTTAGAATGGGGTGTGGAATCAATCAGTCATCTTGTTGGTATGTTTGTTTTTGCAGTTTGGGATACGAAACATCAACAATTATTTTTGGTTCGCGATCGAATGGGTGAAAAACCATTATATTATGCGCCGGTTGAACAAAATTTTAAAAATGGTGTAATTTTTGCATCCGAATTGAAAGGACTAATTAAATATCCCTATATTAAAAAGAAAATATCAATGACTGCTTTGAGTCATTATCTTAGTTTTAACTACACTCCAACTGACGATTCTATTTTTCAAGGAATTTATAAATTACCTCCCGCCTCCTATTTGCAATATGATTTAAATACAGGCGAATGTAAAATTAGAGAATATTGGACGTTAGCCAAATTTTTTCAGAATAAATTAATCATTAGTTATGAAGATGCAGAAGAACAACTTAAAAATTTATTATCAGATATAGTAAAAAAAGAATTAGTTGCAGATGTACCAGTAGGCGCATTTTTATCTGGAGGCGTTGATTCGAGTACAATCGTGAGTCACATGTGCCAACATAATAAAGATCGAGTGAATACATATAGTATCGGATTTAATGAGAAGACTTATAGTGAACTTTCACAAAGTAAAAAAACAGCAAAATATTTAAACGTTAATCATCAAACAAAAATGGTGACGCCTGATATTAAAAATTTATTACCATCATTAATGACAATATTTGATGAACCATTTGCCGATACATCACTCATCCCTACCTATATATTATGTGGCTTTGCTAAAAATCACGTAACAGTGAGTTTGTCTGGTGATGGTGGGGATGAGTTATTTGGTGGGTATATTACTTATCAAGCTGATCGTTATTTTCACCTGATGCAACGATTACCTCTAACGATAAGAAAAATGTTATTCAAATTGAGTCATCATCTACCAACTTCATTTAGTAAAGTGAGTTTAGATTACAAGATTAAGCAATTTTTGCGCGGAAGTATGCTGGATTTTCAGCAAGCTCATTTAAGTTGGCGCGAAATATTTAGCATTGAGCAAAAAAAAGCATTGTTCCGTTTTGATTATCACTCATTAATACGCGATGAAAACCCTATTAAATGGTTTCAACATGTTGCAGATTGTCATTATCTCGATCAAGCAATGTACGTTGATATGAAAACATGGCTAGTCGATGATATTTTAGTAAAAGTTGATCGTACTTCAATGGCTCATTCATTAGAAGTGCGTACACCATTTTTAGATCATCGTTTAGTTGAGTTTGCAGCTAGCATTCCAATTGAATATAAGATTAGAAGAAGAAGCGGTAAGCGAATTTTAAAAAGCAGTCATGTAAAACAATTACCATCAAAGGTATTGCGTCATCCCAAAAAAGGGTTTAATTGTCCTATTTCTTATTGGTTATCTCATGAAATGTTTGATATCGCTTATGAAGTGACCACGAGTTCTCATTTATGTCAATGGTTCAACAAAAATGCGATTGAAAAATTGTGGTTTGAACACCAGAAAGGTGTATGTGACAATGGGTACCGTTTATTTAATTTACTGTGTTTAGGACTTTGGTGCCAAATTTATGACAAGGAGTAACAAGTTGAGATTACCTATTTCTATTGTGATCCCAGCTTATAATGAAGAGGGAGCGATCGGTGATACGGTCAACGAAATTAAGACCATTTGTCAAAAAGCAAAAATCGAAATTTTTGAAATTATTGTGGTAAATGATGGTTCAACCGATAAAACGGCAGAAGAACTAAAAACCTTCGATGTTACTGTTATTAATCATCCTCACAATATCGGATATGGACGCTCCCTGAAAGATGGCATTATCGCTGCGCAATACGACACAATTGTAATCACCGATGCAGATTGCACTTACCCTTTCGATAAAGTTCCTCTTTTGCTTGAGGAATATGGTAAAGGATTTGATATGGTAGTTGGCGCAAGAACCGGAAAGTATTATCAAGAATCATTACTAAAATCTCCGCTGCGTCGTATCTTACGATTCATGGTTGAATTTAGTGCTGAAAGAAAGATACCTGATATAAATTCAGGGTTAAGAGTTTTTAGTAAAGCAAAATTAATGCCAATGTTGCCAAGGCTATGTAACACATTTAGTTTTACAACATCCATGACATTAGCATTTATGATGACGGGCAAATTTGTTAAGTATGTTGACATTCCTTACCACAAACGAAAAGGTAAAACAAAAGTCAAATTAGTTAAGGATTCATTAAGAACACTGCAATATATCATGCAAGCAATTAATTATTATAATCCACTAAAAATATTTATTTTATTTGCTGGATTTTGTCTCATTTTATCTTTTTTATTCTTTTTTACAGGTATTTTCACACAGTGGAAGACTTTATTTTCTTTTGGAATCGGATCCGCATTATTGAGTTTGATGATATTATGTGTTGGTTTGCTTGCCGATTCTTTAAAACAAATTATTGATAAATAAATATGAATAATGTCATCGTTGTTGGTTCAGGACCGGCAGGAATTTCAGTTGCTACTGGCTTATTAGAGCGTGGCTGCAAAGTAACATTACTAGATGCAGGAAATACGCTTGAAATTGAAAAACAAAATGTATTACATGAAATACAAAAAAATAATCTTGATCTTTCTTTCTTAAAATCCACCGCCTATGCTAAAAAAAAATTGAAATTACCTTATGGTTCAAATTTTATTTATGATGATGTAAAAGATTATTTTTCTTGGAAAACACAAAACTGTTATTTACCGCATTCATTTGCTCAGGGAGGTTTAAGCAATGCATGGGGTGGTGTTCTTTCCGAATTCTCTGAAAAAGAATTGTCAAACTGGCCGGAATCTTGTCGGAATTTATCTACTTATTATCCAAAAATTATTTCATTATTTGAAAAATATTATACTTCTGATTCGTCAAATTTCTTAAGCACACAAGCATGTTACTTAAAAGACAGGTGGAGTAAAAATCGATCTCATCTTGAAAATGATGGTTTTTATTTTCGTCCAGCGACATTAGGAGTTAATTTTAATCATTGTCGATTATGTGGTTCATGTCAGCACGGCTGTCCATATGAATTGATTTATCATACGTCCATTTATTTAGCTTTATTAAAATTAAATAAGAATTTTGATTATGTGAATGGCGTGGTTGTCGAAAATTTTTTTGAAAATAATAAAGATATAGAAATCCTTGTTAAACATATCAAAGATAAACGTTCATTTCGCATGAAAACAGATCGATTATTTATTGCCAGTGGTTCTGGATTATCATCTTTATTGTATTTACGTTCTTTAAATGAGATTGGTAAAAAGCTTGTTTTGAAAGATTCCCAGCATTTTATTTTACCTTGTTTGCTTGATAAGCGATTTAAGAATGTTAAAGATGATAATTTACATACTTTATGTCAATTAGAAATGTCATTAACTCAGGAAAATATTTCTCGTTATCCAATTCATTTGCAATTTTATACTTATATGGATCTTTATAAAATAGAATTAAAAAATAAACTTAAATGGTCTTATTTTTTATTAAAACCATTATTAAAATCTTTGGTAGAGCGATTGATCATCATTCAGGGATATTTAGATTCCAGAGAATCAAATTATTTAACAATTCAATATAAATGTAATAACCAATTTGAGATAAAAGCAAATAAATCGCGTTCTGTTATGCACACCATTAATTGTATAAGCCGCTATTTGAAACAAAACAAAAATAATCTTGCATTTAATCCATTACTTTTTTTATCATCGAAAAGTTTAGTAGGACAAGCGAATCATGTTGGAGGTTCATTGCCTATGTCAGATGATCCGAAAGGAGACGAAGTGAATATTTGGGGAACGCCTAATCATTTCAAACGTGTTCATTTTGTCGATGGCAGTATTTTGCCGTCTATTCCCGCAGGTCCAATTACATTAACCATCATGGCAAATGCCTATCGAATTGGTAAAGAAGCTCCCTTATGAAATCATTAGTTTTTGCAATCACTGGTGCGAACGGACAAATCGGTTCATTTCTCACAGAAAATTTAAGAAAAAATGGACATATTGTTTATGAATTAGTACGCTCGCCTGAAAAAGCAAAAGATAAAAAATATTATCGATATTTTGATCTGTCAACGCCCGATCAAATGCCTTCATTATTTGGTATTGATGTGATGATTCATTCGGCACATTATTTTAATACGACTGATAAAGACTATGAAAAAATAAACGTGCTTGGCGCACAAAAATTATTTGAACAAGCTAAGCGCGATAACTTGAAATACGCTATTTTTATTTCGACTATTTCAGCTTTCCCTACAGCACATTCATTATATGGGCGTACTAAATATCAATTAGAACAATTATTGCAAGATGAAAATATTGCTATTGTTAGACCAGGGCTAGTATTTCATCAACCCTTGCAAGGGATAATAGGAACAATGGATAAATTTGTTGTGAAGTATCCCGTTGTGCCATTGATTGGCAAAGGTGACCAACTAATTTATCCATGTTTTTTAGATGAATTGACAAAATTAATTTTAATGATTTCTGTTAATCAACCGATTATAACAAAACCAATTATTGCGGCCGCTGAGCAAAGTGTATCTTTCAAACAATTAATAAAATATTTAGCAAGGCAGCGACAGAAAAAAATATTACTATTTCCCACCTCATTTAATTTAATTTATTCTGTGTTGAAGACAACCGAATTATTTGGATTATCTATTGGATTACGAAGTGATAGTTTATTGGGTCTTCAATTTAGTAATAATAATATCGATTTTTCTGAAACAAGAAAGCTAGGTTTTCAATTTAATGGATTAAGAATTCAATGAATTTAACAATCAATAAAAAATTATTTAAAGAATTACCCTATTTTTTTTTATTTTTATCAATTTTAATATTCTTATTGACCCACTCACCAAATGTAGAATATGACGTTGACCCATCATATATTTTGTTTGGCGCATCACGACCACCACTTTATCCAGTATTTATTTGGTTATTTCAATGGGCAGGTAATTATCAGTTTTTTATTATTATGTGGGTGCAAGGACTATTATTATTTGCAACATTATTATATGCACGTCATTGGCTACGAAAAAATTTACAACTATCAGATTTTTCAATTTTTCTCGTTTGCTTATTTGTTATCTTTACAATCGCATTTCATTTTCAAATATGGTTTATTCAATCGGAAGGATTGGCATTTCCTCTTTTTGTTATCGCATTCTTTACATTAATTGAATGCTTTTGGAAATTTGATCTCAAAAAAATAGTTTATCTGGCCATATTGACTAGTCTATTAGTATTAACCAGGATGCAATTCTTTTATTTTTATGCCATTTTTGCATTACTATGTCTTTGGCATGGATGGCAACGAGTACAGATTAAATCACTTATGTTAAGTGCTTTAATTTTATTTGGATCAATGGGGCTTACCACCTTAATCGATCACAGTTATCATTATGTTAAGCATGGTTTTTTTGGAATAGCACCTTATAGTGGCTTAATGGTGTTAGTTCAAACCCTATATTTGGCAGACAACAATGCAGCG
>AMFJ01007569.1_pt1 | contig 23654 bp, 20 predicted proteins | sample 427208 | NCBI WGS metagenome assembly AMFJ01 (sample SAMN02954298, study PRJNA114691) | groundwater metagenome | biome: aquatic; feature: subsurface aquifer; material: sediment; isolation source: subsurface aquifer sediment | place: USA: Rifle, CO | collected 2008-08 | reverse complement strand
TATTTATTTTGAGTGCTTGTACGAAAAACAGAAGGTATTTTCAAGCCTTCAATCATTCTTGTCAATTTTTGAGTTAGTATTATTAGCCACATTTTTACAACCAATAATTTAGTGGAATATAAATATTAATATTTATTAAACTTGTTTGTTTTTTTAGCAATATTATATCTTTATGTTTCTTCTAAAAATGTTGGAAATATATTTGAAATAGGAATCAAAGAATGAATATATTGGGAATTCAAGGAAGTTCAGTATATCAAAATAATACTAAAGTCAAAGACAATATATATGCCGGCACTCAAAAACCTGACTCTAAAAAAACCATTGATGAAAGAGATTTCTTAAATACTAGAAATTATCATCTGGCATTTTTAGGCAAGAAAAATTATACAAAAAATGAAAAAGAATTTCTTGCACTCAGAAAAGCTCTAGCCAGAGAACTTCATCAGGACAGTGCTGAGTCAGCAAAAAGAAATTGGAATATGTATACAGGACAAGAAGAAGCATCTTCTGATATTAAGCAAGATACAAGAAAAAAACATTATAAACCTTTGTGGACCTATGAAACTTGTGACAAATTAAAAAAGATTCAGGCAAAAGGGATTAATGATCCAACATTAAAAATCCATCTAAATAAATTAATTGGCTGGATGTCCGGACATAATTCAGAGCCAGTATCGATTAATCAAAAAGAATTATATATATCAAAAAAAATTAATGCATATAGAGGCAAAGTAAATGGTCAAGAATACTCTAATGCTGATTTGAATACGATGTTAAGCAGCGAAAAAAATGTTGAAAAGAGAAAAGAAATATACACTGCTTTAGAAGGTGGTGGTGATGTAATAGCAAGAGATTTAGTTGAGCTTGTTAAACAAAGAAACAGCTTTGCAAGACAGCAAGGATATCCTAACTATTTTAGCTATAAATTAAAGAACAGTTATGGCGTTAATGAAAATGAGCTTTTCACTCTTTTGAATGATCTGGAAGCTAAAACAGATAAAATAGCTAAAAAAATGTACAAAGAAAATGATGAAAAATTAGCCAGAGCTTATAATATCAAACCTGAAGACTTAAGACCATGGCATTATGGCTTATTGCTTGAAGACAGTCCTATTAAAGAAGCAAATAAATACATCAAAGATCGTGAGGATCTTCTGCCAATTACCAAGGCAATGTATAAAAAGATGGGTTGGGATCTGGATAAATTGCCAATTACCTATGATATATTCCCACGCCAGGGTAAAAATCAACACGGGTTTTGTTTTGATATTGATACATCAAAAGATATAAGAATATTAGCTAATTTGACAAATAATCTGAATTCTTTAGAGACATTAAATCATGAAACTGGTCACGCTATTTATGATGCTGGAATATCTGATCGTATCCCTTATTTAGATAGAAATGTAGCATCATCTGCTTTAACTGAAGCTGTAGCTATGTTAATGGAAAATTTACCTATTAGAGAAAAAAAATTCTTTCAGGACAAATTAAATATGCCTGATGAGTTAGTAGAAAGATTAAGTCAGCAAAGAAAAAAAGGACAGGTGGGTTTTGTGCGGCATTATCTAAAATTACTCAATTTTGAAAGAGAAATGTATAGAAATCCTGATCAGGATCTTGCAAAACTATGGTTTGATACAGATAAAAAATATAGGGGAAGAAATATTCCGGAAAAATTAAATAATGAATGGGCTTCTGTGCCACATTTTCTCTCACATCCTGCATATTTACAAAATTATTTAAGAGCTGAAATGATGGCATCTCAAATTCATGATAGTTTTAAGAATAAATATGGCACTGATATGCTTGATACAGAAAAAACTCATGATTTCTTTGAGAAAAAGATGTTCAGAAGAGGCAGCTACTTATCAGAAAATGAAATGATGAAAAAACTCACCGGCAGTAAGCTTATGCCAGATGCTTTTGTTAATGAACTTGAAAGTTTAACAGAGAAAACCCCTGATGAAAAAGTAATTAACTTGCATCAATACAAAAAGTTAGCTTCATAGTTAAATTTTGCGCAAGTTAAACAACAATAAAAACCAGCCCGCTTGTTCAAAAGGTGAGCTGGTTTTGTTTGGCCACTCTTTTTGGGTGAATAAAGCAGCTCACCAAGCCTGAAATCTGATATCAGGTGTAAAGAATTTATAAAGACTCTTAGGGGCTATGTTAAACTATTTGTATAGTAAATTATTTAGTGGTAAGAGTATTTAATGTCAATTTAATTAAGACTAGACTGGTGGTAAGTATGATTCCTATTTTAGATTTAACTCAGCAATATGAGCAATTAAAACCTCAAATGGAAAAGGCTGTTCTGGATGTTTTATCTTCCGGATCTTATGTTCTGGGCAAAAATGTAACATCATTTGAGCAGGAAGTAGCAGAATACGTTGGAACCAAAAGGGCTGTTGGTGTGGCAAATGGTACGGATGCTCTTCATCTTGCATTAAGGGCTTTAGACATAGGCCCTGGTGATGAAGTTATTACTGTTTCATTTACTTTTTTTGCTACAGCTGAGGTAATAGGTCTTGTTGGAGCTACCCCTGTTTTTGTAGACGTTGATCCAAATACTTTCAATATAGATTATACTCAGTTAGAAAAGAAAATAACTCCAAAAACAAAGGCTATTATGCCGGTGCATTTATATGGTCAGCCTGCTGAAATCGAGCCAATACTTGAATTAGCCAAAAAATATAATTTATATATTATTGAAGATTGTGCCCAAGCGATTGGTGCGACATATAATGGCAAAAAAACCGGATCATTTGGAGATATCGGCTGCTTCAGCTTCTTTCCTTCCAAGAACCTCGGAGCCTATGGCGATGGCGGCATGATTACCACAAACAGTGATTTTCTTGCTGATAGAATTATAGGGCTGAGAAATCATGGCGGAAAAGTGAGATATTATCATGAGGAATTGGGCTTTAACAGTCGACTCGATGAAATTCAGGCTGCAATCTTAAGAGTTAAGCTTCCGCACCTTGATAAATGGAATACACAAAGAAAAGAAGCTGCATATAGATATAATGAGCTTTTAAAAGATGTTGAAGGCGTACAGACTCCTGTTGAGTTAGAAGGCACAGACTGTGTTTATCATCAATATACAATTCAAACACCTGCAAGAGACGCTCTTCATGAAAAGCTTAAAGAAAAAGGTGTTATGTCAATGATCTATTACCCTGTCCCTGCTCATCTACAAGAAGCCTTTAAAACCCTTGGCATGAAAGAAGGTGACCTGCCTGTTACTGATGATTTGACAAAAAAGGTATTATCATTGCCAATATTCCCTGAAATAACAGAAGATCAGCAAAGACAGGTAGCCCAAGCCATTAAATCAAGCCTTAAAGAGCTTTCTGTAAAAGTATAATTTACTACTCTATTAGAAGAATAGCCCTTTAATAAGAAACATGACCATTGCTGCGGCGGTCACTTTTGCTCCTAGTGATTGATATTGTCTTAGTTGAGACATGTCTTTATATAATTCATTTGTTGGTTGTGCTGATATTACTGTTGCCAGTCTTTCCACTCTGGAATCAACTTCATCTTCAGGAGAAGTTTGGTTGAATACCTGCATTTCAAGTCTGTCCAATCTGGCTTCAACAGGCTCATTCTGATAACTGGCATTAAATGTTGCTTTTTCAAGCTGGCTTAATACAGTACTTGTTGAATTGCTATCCATTGGCATGGCTGAATTATTAGATAAACTTGCAGGACTATAGTTGTTTGATGCCATAGAATTATTTTGTGTACCAATTACAGTAGTTTTTAGTCGCTCTACTCTGCTGTTTAACGGATCATTAAAGTTTCTGTTAAAAATAACCAACTCTAGTCTTTCCAGTCTTTTATAGATATTTTCCTGCTGAAATATTTTATTTAGAACCTGCTTTTCTACTTCATCAATTACTGGGTACTGTTCCAGATCATTCTTGGGAATATTAGTAATTTGATTAGGTTGTGGTGGAATAATTTTTTGTGGTTGAACTGATTGCTGAGTTTGTGCCGGTTGATTAAAACTGCCTAATGCACTTTTTAGCTTTTGAACCCTTTGAGCTGTTGTAATTTTGCTATTGACATTGCCAAATACATTAGTTTCCAGCCGATTGAGCCTGTTATTTACAGTTTCAGCCCGATATTGTACATTGAATAAATTCTGCTCCGCATCAGAAATATAATCAATATCACTATAGGCTTTAACTTCCAGGCAACATAAGGAGAATAACGATATAATTAATATTAGAAAACCTTTGAGATACATAGCTTTCTCCGAGGGTTTTATATTACTTAAACAATAACTGGTCATAAAAAGCAGGCTTCAAACTTTATAAAGTTTACGCTGTTCTTGATAATAGTATAGTATAAATTTTCAGGGAAAATATTGGCTATAAATGTATTTTTTAATCCAGTAAGGCTAATGCTTTTATGACTTCCTGAGTATCCTTTGTCCTGCCAATTATTAAATGATACATAGTTTCATTACTTGTCATAGCGGGCTTGTTATTTAGATAACAGATCAGATTTTTTCTGTCCTGATCCTGCTTAATTGACGCATAGTAATCTATATTCATTTTATCGTATATGCTGACAATCTCGATATTGCTTTTTCTTGTTTTACGTTGTTTTGAGAGAATATCTTTAAAATGCTCCAGCTGGCTTTCTGTAAAGTACAACTTATATAGAGGGGTTTTGACTATAGGTATTTTATATAAAGCAGTCTTTTTAGCTTTACGCACATATGGAGACAGTTCAATAATCTCTTCTGTTGTTCTAACCCTTCTGTCAAGCTCTATTAAATCTTCATCAATTTTATTTACTTTGCTTTGCGTTTTCAGAGAAAAATCCTGATTTAAAATAAGATTTATATTAGCTGATAGTCCCAGTAAATAATGCCTGCATTGGATTATAACACTTAACTTATTGTGGTTCCACTTAATCATGGTGTATATTGGCGGAATCTCAATAACTTTAGGCAGCTCAATTTTTACACAGTCTACTAAACTATTAAGGTTTACCTTGCATTCAATTACTTTTTGCCTTAATAAAACATATGTTGGCTTTAATTCTTTAAGTTTAACATTTTGCTTACCAGCCTCTAACAGGCGGATTTTATATGGGAATTTATTAACATTATAAGTATAAGTATTAGCTCTTAATCCTGTTATCTTTGCCAACAGAAAAAAGTATATTTTCTTAAGGCTAATTTCAGTAGTAAGGAGCCTATATACAAGTTTTAAACTTCTTGATTGCATACTAATTCTAGTGTTTTATGTACCCTGTTAATAGGTTCATCAATATCCATAAATTTTCCGGCATTTGTCAGGGTTTGTATAATCGAATTAAATTCTTCCCCTTCACAGTTAAAATGCGAATTAAATTGCAATCTGACAGGATTATTCGAATGGGATGTCTGCAATAAATATTCAGATGCTTTTACTTTAGAAATCTCTCCCGGCTGAGATAGGGGAGGTGATTTTGTTGATGAAACTCTGATTATTGCAACATCAGCTGTTTTAAATTCTAACAGATCATCATCCTGAACCAGTAAGATAGATATTCTGCTTGATAAAACCTTAAGTAAACTATCCAGAATTACGTCAACTTTAACGTATTTTTCAAGACCTTTACCATATAGCACCTGCTGTATTTTAGTTGGTGTTATAGGATCAGTATGTCTGAATTCAAGTGGAAAGCCTTTATAATCAGTTATTAAGACAGCACCAACATAACCGTTTGTGCTTGATGAGTATGAAACTCCGTATGCTAATTTTATATTTTCGTGATTCATTTTATTATTCTTCTCGTTGTTAACTCTTTAGAAGTCAGTAATTTTCTTAATTTCATAATAGCCTGCGCGTGAAGCTGACAAACTCTTGATTCTGAAATGGATATTGCTTCACCGATCTCTTTTAGAGTCATATTTTCGTGATAATACAGAGCCAGAATCATTCTTTCTCTTTCAGGAAGCTTTGATAACGCTGTAGATAATTCTTTCTTAACGTCACTAGCTTCAAGCTCAGCTAAAGGATCAGGCGAGTTTGTATCCTGAATGGTTTCAATTATTTCCAGACCTTCTGAACCCGAAGAATCTCTGCTTTCATAAATGGACACCATAGAGTTGGTTTCCATTTCTGCCATAGTACTTTCAACTTTTTCTTTAGTTATTTCTACTTCTACTGCAATTTCTTCAGTACTAGGGGCTCTGCCTAGCTTAAGCTGTAGTTTCAAAATGGCATTTTGTATTTTTTTAAATCTTCTTTGAGTACCTCTAGGTACCCAATCCTGGCTTCTGATTCTATCTATAATAGCCCCTCTGATACGCATAAGGGCATAGGTTTCGAATCTTACGCCTTTGCTGGGAATAAAGCGCTCAATAGCATCAATTAAACCTTCAACGCCATAACCTGCAATGTCATCAGTTGCGATAGATCCGGGAAGATTCATTCTCAGTCTGCCGACTACATATTTAATAAGGTAAATATACTGAACAATAAGTCTATCCCTGGTCTCTTTATGGTTCTTGTCAAGAACATATTGAGCCCAGAGTTTATCTATATCAGCATCACAAAGCTTTTTCTGTTTTTGGCTTGATGCTTTAGTTATGATACCTTCCGTAGTATCCATTTATAACCCTTATCTTCCCAGTCAATTTATTATTACTAATCAATTAGTCAGGAATTATTCCCTAACATAAATTTAAATGGACAAGGGTTAGAACACATCATTCAAATATTGTATTTGGCTATTAAAGACAAAGAATTTATTCAAACTATCAGCCTTTTAATGACTAAAGAATTAAAAACTGGTTTTAAAATCTTTATTTGTTATACTATCTACTAAGTATTTGTATCAGTCGATATGGAGATAAAAAATGACAATGACAGAATCTCAAGTAAGGCATGAAATCAAAGACATTAATCTTGCGCCTCAGGGTAAAAAGCAGATTGAATGGGCAAATAAAGACATGCCTGTTTTACAGTTAATCAGAGAAAGATTTGCTAAAGAAAAAACATTACAGGGCATTAGAATCGCAGCTTGCTGCCACGTTACCAAAGAAACAGCAAACCTTGCTATTACATTAAAAGAAGGTGGCGCTGATGCAATTTTAATCGCATCTAATCCTCTTTCAACACAGGACGATGTTGCTGCTTCTTTAGTAAGAGACTATGGAATTCCTGTTTATGCTATTAAAGGTGAAGATACGGCTACATATACAAGGCACGTCAACCTTGCTTTAGATCATAAACCTCAAATCATCATCGATGACGGGTCAGACGTAGTTGCTACTTTGCTTCAGGAAAGACCTGATCAGATTAAAGATATAATTGGTACTACAGAAGAAACAACTACAGGTATTGTAAGACTTAAAGCAATGGAAAAAGATAACAGATTAGCTTTCCCTGCAATGGCTGTTAATGATTCACAGACAAAACATATGTTTGACAATAGATATGGTACAGGCCAAAGCACTCTTGATGGTGTAATCAGAGCTACAAACATTCTGCTTGCAGGTAAAGTAGTTGTAGTAGTTGGCTATGGCTGGTGCGGCAAAGGTACTGCAATGAGAGCAAGAGGCCTTGGCGCTAATGTAGTTGTTACTGAAATAGATCCAATTAAAGCTATTGAAGCTACTATGGACGGCTTTAGAGTAATGCCGATGAAAGAAGCTGCTAAAATTGGTGATATATTCATTACAGTTACAGGTAACAGACACGTTATTGACTTACATCACTTCAAAGAGATGAAAGATGGAGCTATGGTCTGTAATTCAGGTCACTTTGACTTGGAACTTAATCTTGAAGCACTGAAAACAATGACAAAAGAAATAAAACGAATCAGACCGTTCCTAGAAGAATATGTATTAAATAATGGCAGATCAGTGATGGTTCTTGGCGAAGGTAGATTAGTAAACCTTGCAGCAGCTGAAGGCCATCCTGCAAGTGTAATGGATATGAGTTTTGCTAATCAGGCTCTTGCAGTTGAACATTTAGTAGTAAATAAAGGCAAATTAGAAAATCAAGTTCATGTCCTACCTGAAGAAGTCGACCACAAAATTGCTAGTTTAAAACTAAAAGCAATGGGTATTGAGATAGACACTCTAACTCCAGAAATGGTAGAATACCTAGGTAGCTGGCAAATAGGCACATAGGCCTTTATAAAATATACAAAAAGCCGTTCTTAATTAAGAATGGCTTTTTAATTTGTTCTATTGTCATTCTGAAAGAAAACTCTCAATATTGTATTTGGGTTTAAGGTTTAGAAAAAGGTTTCCATTCCATTTTCATATTGTTATACGGGCTTATAAACTTGATAGTGCAGAAAGATTCGTTTTTATCAGGTTTTTTGTCTAGTATTCTCGCGCCAAAAGTAATTGAAGTTTTCTTATTTCCGTCTAATCCACTTAAATTTACCTTCAAAATATTATCATCAATGTAAGTTAATCTATCATCGTCGGATTTATCACTCAACCTTTTATCATTTAGCTTTAGTGAATTATTGGAATAACTAAGCCATTCAGGAATTTCTATGTATATTATGGTATCTGAATAAATAGGTGTTTCCTGAGAATTTTTAAAATCTATATTATACAGCATTTCCCCTCCCAGTCCTGTTTGATAATTAACAGGTTGGAGATTTGCCGGAGTCGTAGCTTTTGGGTTTTTCTTTAAGAACGCATAAGTTCCCCCCACAATGGCAGGGATTGCGGATCCTAGAGCAGGAGCAATTATTCCCCAATTTGAGGAATCGCTACTACCTATCACACTATCAGTATTGCCTGCAGGGGGGCTCCATATAGGCAGGGATAAGGGATCTTCAATAGCTTGTTCTTCGATTTCAGGGTTTATATCTATTCCTTCACAGTAAGCACGATCACTTAAATATGTGAGATTAAACAAATTTATAAGAAAAATAATTTGAAATATAATTAATATTTTTTTCATAACCCACCTAGTATTGTAAACGTAATTCTTCCTTCATAAGCACCGGGAGGTATTAGCCTTGAAACTTTTACTATTGGATAGAACTTAAATAAGTGTTCAACTGCAGTTGGCTGAGATGTGCCAAAAGCTACTTGTGATGGGTAAATTCTTACCGGGATACTAACACCCTCTGTACTACGTAATGGAAATAGCGGATCAAAATTTGCTGAAAGAATCCCGCTTGTATTATAAGTAACACAGACGCCAATAGGCTTATCTGTGGTTAATTCCCAGTATGATCCTGCATATGATCCACTTACAAGCCGTGAAAAATTTAAATCCTGAGGGTAATTATTCGGATTTATTGGTCCCTGTGTAAGCGATTCAGGTATAACTGCTATACCTGTTATTCTTTTATCACCAAGAATTGTTACCGTGTATGTTTCACTATCACTCAAATCAGCATTAGCTGCAGGTGTAAAAACCTGCATAAGGCTAAGGATACATAATATTACTATTATTCTAATCATTAAAAGGTTTTAACCTCAGCTGTTTTTTCGATTAGTTTAAAGTCAATCCCCTCAATGTCCACAAAGTCATCTGTTACTAGAGGAACGCTAACTTTATGCTCACCTTCTTGTTCTTGTAATCCATTATAATCGAGATAGTTTTTATCTACAACAACTCTATATTCTCCCGGAGGAATTGAGCCTATGTAGTATCCTCCAGTGCTATCTGTAGTAGTATATTTAATTTCTTTATTGTCTTTATCAAGCAGCAATATAATTACCTCAGAATTGTTGGCATTTTCTTTATTAACTTCTACTTTACCTGAAATACTTCCAGGTGTCACAATAAGACCAAGGTTTGCCACATAAACTTTTGATCTTTTAACATTTACAGCTACATCATTCCCAGTTGGCGCATATATAACCGGTAATGTGTTTTTCTCAATACCAATTACATAGACCCGATCTGATAAATTAGGGGCAACGTAGTTACCTTTTTTATCTGTTGCAACAGTGTACATACTTTTAATGGTTATTTCTATGTCAGGAACCCCTTCTTCTCCTTCATCCTTAGCGCCATTCTGGTTAAGGTCAAGATATACACATCCTTTTATAATACCGCTGTCCTGATTATAAATAAATTGATTATTAGCTTGAGCCGTATTCCCCAGTCCAAAATTGAGTGTATCTATGAAATTTACTGATAAAGCATGGGCATTATTCCCACCGATACTCATACCGCTATTTAAGTATCTTGCAAATGTTGAATTATAGTTGTAATTCAACATTATTTGCCTGCCACTTTTTAATATATACCCTAGATTCGCTCCTAATAATATACCTTTATTATCACCGCCATATCTGTATCCTGTGCTTGGAGAAAAGGTAAATCCCTTAATAGGCTGCCTTGATCTATCAAGTCTAAGGTATAAATTCTTATAGACAGGAGGTTCATAATTATAGTTATTCATTCCTGATATAATCAGTTTTTCTTCAGGTGTAAGCATAGTTATATCGTGCGATAACCTAAATACACCAACTTTATTAGCATCAATATTGAGAGAGGCATTGATTCGGTCATTTGACATAGCACTTCTGGTTCGTGTTTCATAATTATCACTTGAACTTATAGTGTGAACATAATTAACAGATAAATCAGCATTTTTATATAATTTACGATTTAATGTTAAATCAAAGTTCGTTTGACTGTCATTATATATGGAGTTTTCTGCCGTATTGGAACGAATACCTGCTCTAATTGACGCATTATCATCAATAGGGCCTGACAAGTATACATTATAATTGGATATATTGGACAAACCGCCATAAAACATATTATCCAGATTGGAATTATATTTAATCGCGCTTCCTGATAAATTCAGCGGGCCTACACTCCAGTTTCCGCTTAATTCCCCACCTCTTTTATCTGTAGTATCGCTAAACCCCGCTGAATAAAAATTAGGCCCATACGAAAATGCCTTTCCATAAAGATGGTAATCAGGTTTTGTGTAATCAAAGGAGACAAAGCTGCCAATGTCAACGCTGTTTGGTTCATATTGAGATGCAGAAGTAGCCGAAGAAACAGCAGTTTCTGAGCTTAATTTTAAATTTTCAGTTGGATTATAGTTAAAATCTGTACTTGCAACCGTACCGGAAGTTGACCTGCTTTGCCTGATAATCCTGGGGGTTGACCCTCCGGAAATAAAAAATGGAGTAGATGAATTCCCTAAATTACGGCTATGGGCAAGATTAACTCCAGCGGTCAGTTTTGGAGTTATACCCATTTTATATTTAGCACCTGTGGAAAATCTCATAGGTTCCTGATAGTAATTTTGACTGCCTTTACCAAGTAAAGTAAATTTATGTCTGGTTATTGAATTATCAATGCCTGAAAACACCAGATATTCTTTTTGTCCTGGAGCTAATAAGTCTTTATCCTGAGAAAAATCACGATCATATACTACTTTCCTCGTGTTATCCTGATTCACCTGTTCCACTTTTATTTTTACGAATGAACCACTAGGATAGTTAAGAGAATCAAATTCAAAGCGTCCATTTTGTACGGCCTGTTTATCCGTATACACCCCATTAATAAACAATTCAACCTGTGTATTATCCTCAGCCCTGCCCGCAATTATGCGCGGCACTATAGAGGAATTATTGGCCGCACCAAGTGTTCCAAATCTTGCTCCTAGTATGTTAGTACCAGGTATAACAAGATCTGAAATTTTTGCATTTGTGCTTCCCATCGATAATTCGTGTTCGGGAGTTGTATAATCTAAAGATGCCCTGTACCCGCCAAGCTCAAGGCCATTTTTATTGTAATAACTGCTTGTTCCAAGGTTATATTTGCCGCCGAGCAGGTTTCCGGTAGTGCTAAAATTAGCCATCATATTTTGTGTGGAATCACTCTTTCCATCACTGCTGTTTGTCTGACTCATTGAACTGCCGATATTGTAATTAAACTGCTTAACTTTAAACAACTTACTCTCTTTAGCCAGCTCATTTACAGTAGTAATAGGCTCTTCATATACAGAAGGATCTATTTTAACCTGTTCTTCAAGCTTGACTATAGCCTTTAGCACCCTGTTTGTTTCTAAATTAAACGTATATTTTTCTTCGCTAAAGCTGGTCTGAACGTCTAATAGGTATTGAGCAAGCTGTTCAGGGATATAAACATCATCATATATTACAAAACCTTCTTTGATTTCCAAAATCTTAGGATTTTTAACCTCGATCAAGTTCGATCCTACTAGTACCTGACTTTTTTTAGGATCGATAATTACCTGTTCTTCAGTATTTGGCTTGATAAAAGATATATTGTTATTAACGTGATTCACAGATATGTCTATATCTACAAGTTCGGCTAATGTCTTAACAGGGACTGATATTGATCCGTTTGGCCAGACAATTACCTCAAAGTCATATGCTAATTTATCATTGATTTTTAATACAGATATTGAGGTTTCCAGATTGTTATAATCAAACTTATTTTTAGCTTTTTGTAATTCGGCTAAATTAAAATCTTTTTTTTCTTTTTCAACAGGTACATTGACTGGTTTTGTTTCAATAGGTTTTGGCAATTCTTCAGGAATTTTTTCAAGAGCAGGAACAGTATATGGCGAACAGTTACCAATTGTGCATTGCCCATAGCTATACACAGGTATTTTATCACTCACCGCCCTTTGTTTAATTCGAGCATTAAGTATATCAACAGGGTTTTTGTTGTCTTTAGCATAAACCATATTGCTATTAACTAATAACAATACGATATAAAAAACAAAATAAACTGAAAATCCTGGACTAATAAACCAAAATAACAGTTTATTTTTTAATATTTTTAAAATATTAATCATAAAAAGACTTTAACTTTTATTGACGTACCCCAAACACTAGTCGTTTAATTTTATTTCTGTATCAAAATCTACAGGGATTAATTTACCATCTTTAGTTGTTGGAACTGCTACATTATCAGGTGTCTTTTGAATTTCTCCGGATACATTTTTTTGTCTTAATTCCTGCTTTGTAGCAGAATGAGTTGCTTTATAGTCAAAACTTGTCTTTGCTTCTATAAAGTTAATTTTTTCTTCTTCGGTTTTATATTTTAACTTTAATAAAGCAGTATAATTACCGTTATTTAAATAATTTTCAGGCAGTGGGATTTTGTATTTCTGAGCACCGGGCAGTATTGTATATCTTGCGATTGGAGTAGTAATCGGTTCTGAACCTGTTTTAGAATTTAAAACTAATTCACCTTCAACATTACAGTGTATATTGCCATCATTCTTTAAAGTAGCCACTAAATAATTTTTATTTTCTACTTTTTCATATTTTAAATCCTGTAAAGCAGCATTTCTGGTAACATTACCTTTATAAGCATAGACTGCTACGCCATATCTGGTTTTGAAGCTGACATTTAGGTTAATTTTACCTTTGCTTTGTTTTAGGATTTCCTGTTTCTGGTTAACTGTCTCAAAGAATATAATACTTCTAAATTCCCCGTCAACTCCTTCAGGCAGTTTGGCAGTTAGCCTTATCATTTGTCTTTGACCAGGAGCCACATCAAATTCTTTTGGATTAAATTTAATATATTCATTTAAAGAATGCTTATCAGGCTGATCGAGGAATAATATTCCTCCATATTCGTTTAAATCCCAACCTTCTACATACGCTCTTATCCTAAAAGGTTCGCTAGTAGGATTTTCAACTTGTATAACCTGAGAAACAAATTTCTTATTATTAGTAAAATCCAGCTCTATTACATTTGGATAAACCAATACTCCGCTGCTAAATTGAGCAAAAGCCTTATGAGAAGCAAAAGAAGTCACCAATGTAAATATAACCAAGGTAAACAATACTAAAATGCGTTTATTCATTTTTAATAATCAACCTTCTAACCATTTTCCTTTTAAAAAATCAAGTTGAATCTTTATAAGCTTAGTCTATGCTAATTATATAACACATACTAAAAAAGACAATATAAGATTCAACTTGATTGATAACCTATTAAATTTTTATAGCCCTACGCAAGTAAATGTCATAACAAAACCTAAAGTTGCATCAGCATCAGCCATGGTTACTGAATCTTCTTTAAGGTCTATTTTCATGCTTAAAGGAGCTTTTTTAGTGGTAGCATCAAAAGGCACACTTGATGCTGCTGCAATATTTAATGTTGTCGCATCTAACACATCAAAAGCTACTTCTGTACCAGCAGGGTCACCTAACATAGGATATGTTGTCGGTGATGCAGCACCATCTGTTAAAAAGAAAACTACATCTGAAGTAGCAGCAGCATTAGCAACAGTTAATGTGGCATTTGTACCAGCATTATCGGCAACTGCTACTGTCTCAGTCCCACTACCTGCGAATGTCAGGGTGTACTGCTTAGCGGGTGCTGTTGCATCATTTGACTGTATATATGATGTACTTGTAGCAACAACTCCATCACCAACGGTTATAACATTTGACGATGTATTATTAGCGCCACCAGGTGCAATACTTCCAAAGTCAGTTGCGCTTGCAGCTAGGACTATACTATTTGTAGCCGATACTGTTACGGTATAGGTTTCTGAATCAGCAATAGCAAATGCCTTAGGCGCTGCTGATGCCAACATGCACAACATTAGTGCAATTCCAAAAATTTTCTTCTTCATAAAACTATTCTCCACTCTATATTCTTCTGTCTTACCCATTAAACACTTTTTTATATGATATTAATTATAAAATTATAATTTATATTAGTCAAACAATATTAATAAGTATTACTTATAAAAAATCATATAGATGTATTTTTATTAACTACATTTTTTTATATTACTAAAATATTTCATATAGTAATTCAGTTTTACCGCACGACTAAAGATCTGCGAATAGCAAAAAATAAAGTATTAAGAAAGTTTAAATTCACATAACACTTTTGTGTGATTGTTCTTAAGGAGATAATAAAAAATTTTTCCTTATTTTCTAACTGTCATTGCGAGGTACTTCGTACTATCATTAGCCCTCAATCATTCCAATAATAGCCTTATTGTTGTTGATGGCAACGGGAGCACGGCAATCTATAGAATTATAATTTTGGATCGCCACGTCGCAGCCTTGCTGCTCCTCGCGATGACAATTATACGTAAGAACTTTTTCATTGTTTCTTATTATTGATGATTAAAGCAAATGGGATTCTGTCCCGTCATTCCTCGTTTCGTTCAAGATGACAGAAATATAATGCAGATACTTTAATCCAAAACTATGGTGTAGTTACATTAAGAGTAGTGGTAGTGGTATAAGGAGCCGGAGCAAATAGGCTGGTCGTGCGAACAGTATATGTCATTAATACATCTATGCCGCTAGTTAAATTTATACCATCACTAGATCCTGTATGAGTACCCTGAGCAACATTATAATAAGTATTTGCCGTGCCAAATTGTGTTTTAGCCGGGGCAAGATTGGTAAAACCGGCTCCACTAGCTCTAAAATAGTTAGATGATACAGGAATATTATAGCTGTTATATGTTAAATTACCAGTTAATAAAGTTTGTAATGTCCAGTTATTATTAGCTTTTACTGTTGCTGTAAAGGTGTTGGAATCATAATCTTGTCCCAGATTAAATCCTGTCGGAACAGTTGCAGAAGGTGGTGTACTGATAATAATACTTTCAACATCTTCAACAGTAAAAGTCACAGGAGGCTGAGTATTAGAAATGTAGTTACCCGCATCAATATCATGAATTAATGTTTGAAAAGGCTGATTATAAGTAGTTCCACCATAGTCTGCATCATAAGTTACATAATGCAGCTCAAAGTCTATACTTGCAGTAGTTTCGGTCTTTGCCAGCGCAGATACTTTTATTCCTGGATTTGCTGTACTAATATCAGCTGGAGTTGCTCCTTGAGTTGGCCCTAAAACTTTAAACCTGTTTTCAGGAGTTGTATAAGTTATATTACTTCCATTGCCACTACCCCAATTAGTTATGTAATCAAGAGTTCTTATATACAAATCATATGTATACCTGCCCTGCGACCTAAGCCCGGACACTGCAGCATTACAACTCCATTTAAAAGTGTGTCTTGGAGAAACTAAAGTAACAGTCGGGGACCCGCACGTAACCACCGCAGTCTGTGCAAAAACTGCAACATTACTGTAAGTCCATATTGACATAAGCAATATCACAAAACTAATTATATATTTTATAAAATTTTTATTTCTTACCCAAGTCATAGATATTAGATTACCATATTAAAATCAAAGTGGTAACCATAAAAATAGTTTTTTTATTAAAAATAAATGTTTTTATCTTGGGTTAATCATATTATAATTATAATTTTCAATAGCAGCCTTTATCTCAGATAAATCTCTTTTATCAGAAATTGTCGAAAAGAACTCTGACAATTTTCCGGGTTCTGATGATGTATTTATCACTGCATTTGCAGTTTGTAATAATTTGTTAAAAACTTCTTTTTGCAATTTAGCATCAGGTTCATCCTGATTGGTTATATTTTCTGTAATATCAATAAAACTCTTTTGATCATCTATATCATCAATAGTGGCAACAGTATCGAGCCATTTATCCGAGTTTAAGTTTTTGTCTTTAATCTCTTTTACTTCACTAAATGTTTTCTCAAAATAGCTGGCATTTTCTGATTTAGCTTCAGTATTAAATTCTTCAGCCATTTTCATAAAATTATCAAATAAAGCCCCATCATTATTTGTCGCAAAATGAGACGAAGCATGACGCAGTCCTGAAATTGCGGAATCATTATCGAGACTTTTATAGTATTCATTCAATTTTTTGCCATGCGCAGATATAGACATATAATCTACAGGATTAGAGAATTTTTCTGTAGACAAAGATTTCATGCCTTGTTCAGGTTCATTAAAAGTCACTTGTTGCTGGTTAGCAACAGCATTTCTGATTAGAGTATTATCAGAATAACTCACGCCGGAAATAGGTGAGTCCATACAATTTACTCCTTTTTTAGCAGGGAATAATTTTTAATTTTGGTAAGGCAGCCGATTCATTAAATAAAATAATAATGTTATTTACATATTATATCATATTTATATCTAGATTAAAATTGTTTTGAATAAAATATTAACAATTTTAAAATGCTAACTATCAAGATTATTAACTAATTTAATAACAAGAAACCCTATTCACTATAAAGAAATAGGGTTTCTTGTTATTGCAAAAATTACAATAACTTTATTTTTGATCAGTAACCATTATTAAATGCCAGCCAAACTGTGTTTGAACAGGTTCAGAAACTTCATTAGGAGATAATGAAAATGCAGCTGTTTCAAATTCTGCTACCATTGCACCTTTTTTAAAGAATCCAAGATCACCACCCTGATACCCTGATGGACATTTTGAATTTTTTCTTGCCACATGGCCAAAGTCTTTACCGTTAAGAATCTCTTCTCTGATTTTCTGTGCTTCTTCCTGAGTTTTAACCAGTATATGGCTTGCTCTAACTTCTGTATGTTGTCCCATTTTATGCCCTCTTTTTATTTACATTTCCTTCTTATTGAGAAATAAAATTTTTTCAATAAGAACATTATTTACTATTCTAATTTATAAATGTATTTTCATGAAGATATTTTTTTTAAGTTGAGATCACTAACTTATTAACCTTGTAATAATAAAAAAGCTTAAAACCATTATTATTAGGAAATTTGCAAAAATTAGAATTCAATTTTTCTAAAGAATATGCCAAAAGCTAATTTACTAAATTTTTTAATTTCACTTTTTAAAACAGAATTTTCATCCCTTAAATCAGACACCTTCATCTTTAGTTTTTCATTTTCTGTTTTACATTTAGCAAATTTTTCAATAATTTCATCTATTTTATATAATTTCCCATCAATATTATCAAGTTTTTCATCAAGAATTTTTGATAAATTATCAATAATATCTTGTTTATCATCAATAATATTACTTACAAATATATTTAAACCCGAGTTCTGGGTAAAAATATTTTCTTTTTCCTGTGCGTTTAAAAAGGATTTTCTAAGACTATCAATGATATTCACAGAATCTTTGGTATTATTCTGACTTAAGAATTCATTTACACTATTATGATGTTTATTATCTGTTTCATTAGACTGTTTTTCTCGCGTCGTAATGTCTAAAAATGTGCTCACGCCTCGATCTCCTCATAAATATATCTTCCTCAAAATATCTACAAAAAACTATACCATAAAAGTGTTGTGCTTCAATTTATTTTTAAATTTTATATATATGAAATTATCAAATAATCTAAGAGCAATTTGATTAAATAAGTCTTATATAGAGATATCATCGAATTTTAAACCTAAAAAAACTATAAACTGAGTTAATGATTTTTATCATGTTTTTACTCACAATTTTTGATTATTAATACTTCATGCCAAGCGTTTTCCAAATTTATGTTACTGTTTTACTTATGATGTATTCTTTTTCTTGAATAAATACTAAATTTTGTGCTAGGATTCATTTTAATAATCTACTTTTTGAGTTATTTTTGAAAATAAAACTAGTGATTATTAGAACTTGTTATTAAGATTATGAGGCAAATTTAGACAGTTAATTGTCTTATCCTATTTTTATACGCTGGAGGATGTAATGACTAAGACATCGATTAATACAGAAAAAGAAGTTAAGGTATTATCAGGAGCTCAAATATTCATAGAATCCCTTAAAGAAGAAGGCGTCACAGATATATTCGGTTATCCTGGCGGAGTAATATTATCAGTTTATGACGAATTATATAACTGCAAAGAAATAAAACATTATCTTGTTCGTCATGAACAAGGTGCTATACACGCTGCAGAAGGGTACGCAAGGGTCTCAGGAAAGCCGGGCGTCGCACTGGTAACCTCAGGACCTGGAGCTTGTAATGCGGTAACTGGTATAGCAAATGCTTATTATGATAATTACCCTATAGTAGTATTTACCGGTCAGGTTTCATCAAACTTAATCGGAAACGATGCCTTTCAGGAATCAGATATAGTAGGTATAACCAGACCCTGCTGTAAGCATAATTATCTTGTAAAAGATGTAAAAGATTTACCAAGAGTTATCAAGGAAGCTTTTCATATTGCTACAACTGGAAAACCTGGCCCTGTAGTGGTTGATTTACCTAAAGATATTTTAGTCGATAAAACAGAGTTTAATTACCCTGAAAAAATACATTTGCCAGGGTACAATCCTACTTATGTCGGGCATTCCTTACAAATAGGCAAAGCTTTAAAGCATCTTTATAATGCTGAAAGACCTGTCATAATAGGTGGCGGCGGTGTAATCACCGGTGAAGCCAGTGAAGAATTATTTAAACTTGCTAAAGCATTAAAAGTGCCGGTAGCAAATACCTTAATGGGCATGGGCTCAATTCCGGGAACTCATGAGCTCTCACTTGGCATGCTTGGCATGCACGGCAATTATTGGGCAAACATTGCCGTTTCAAATTGTGATGTATTGTTTGCCGTAGGTACGAGATTTAGCGATAGAATCACCGGAAATCTTAAGAAATTCTGCAGTGAGGCTAAAATTATACATGTTGATATAGATCCCTGTTCGATAAGCAAAAACGTTCCTGTAGACATTCCAATAGTCGGACACACTAAAAATGTATTGCAGGATATGTTAAATATGCTTGATGAAGAAGAAGCTAAAAAAACATATGAAAAAAGACAGCAATGGATAAATAAAATCAATGATTTAAGAGACAAAAGATGCATGCCCTGTACAGATTCTGATAACTTAAAACCTCAGACTGTTATAGAAAAAATTTATGAAGTAACAAGAGATATGGATCCTGTTATTGCCACTGAAGTTGGGCAGCATCAAATGTGGACAGCATTGTTATACAAATTTAATAAGCCTCGCAGATTTGTAAGTTCCGGTGGTCTAGGAACTATGGGCTTTGGATTTCCTGCTGCTATGGGCGCTCAGATTGCCTGCCCTGATAAACTCGTTATAGATATAGCAGGTGACGGCAGTATTCAGATGAATATTCAGGAATTAGCAACCTGTGTTGAATACAATATACCTGTCAAAGTATGCATTATAAATAACGGTTACCTTGGCATGGTAAGACAGTGGCAACAAAGGCTTTTTGACAAACATTATTCACAATCCTGCATATCTGGACCTGATTATGTAAGATTAGCTGAAGCTTATGGAGCAAAAGGCTTTAGAGTCACAAAAGAAGAAGAGATTGAGCCAATTTTAAGAGAGGCAATTAATACAGAAGGCCCTGTTTTAATAGACTTTGTTGTAGAACCATTTGAAGTTGTATATCCCTGGGTACTTGCAGGAGACCCTATAGATAAAGTTTTATTAGATAATAGTGGTTCCTAGGAGGAAGATATTATGAGACATACCCTTTCCGTTTTAGTGCAAAATGAAGCAGGTGTTCTTGCAAGGATATCAGGCTTATTTAGCGGCAGAGGTTTTAATATAGAAAGTCTAACAGTTGCTCCAACTCAGGATGTAGACTTTTCCAGAGTCACTTTAGTTACTACCGGTGATGATACAATAATTGAGCAAATCACTAAACAGTTAAATAAATTGATCAACGTTATAAAGGTAATTGATATAACAGGCGAAAATGTCGTTGATAGAGAATTAATTCTCGTTAAAGTCACAGCCAAGGATAAAGAAAGATCAGAGATACTTCGTATAGCTGAATTATTTGATGCCAAGGTTGTTGATATTTCTGCAAAAACTTATACTCTTGAAGCTATGGGTGATGAAAGCAAAATAAAATCCCTTTTAGAGTTGCTAAAGCCAATAGGTATTAAAGAGCTTGTTCGTTCCGGTAAAGTTGCAATTTCAAAAGAAGCACAGCTTGTGGCTAAAAATGGTAAATAAAATATAACTTATAAAGGAGAGTCGATATGATTACAGGTTCCGAGTTAAAAGTTTATTATGATAAAGATATTGATGCTAATAAGGTATTAAGTAAAAAAGTTGCTGTTATTGGTTATGGAAGCCAAGGGCATGGACAGATTCTTAATTTAAAAGAAAGCGGCGCTAATGTAAGAAGTGGATTAAGAGTTGGCAGTGCTTCCCAGAAAAAAGCAGAAGGTTCAGGCATTGAAGTATTAAGCGTTGAAGATGCCGTTAAATGGGCAGATGTTATAATGCTTCTGATTCCTGATGAAGTTCATCATGAGGTTTATGAAAAATCAATTAAACCTAATCTCAGACCCGGACAATATTTAGGTGTAAGTCATGGATTCAGTATTCTTTATAACGAAATTGAACCTCCGGCTGATGTTAATGTATTCATGGTAGCACCAAAAGGCCCTGGGCATCTTGTTAGGGGCGAATATACAAAAGGAAGAGGAGTTCCTGGCTTAATTGCTATTTATCAGGATCCATCAGGAGATACAAAAGATGTCGCTCTTGCTTATGCGTCATTAATCGGTTCAGGACGTGCAGGAATAATTGAAACCACATTTAAAGAAGAAACAGAAACAGACTTATTCGGTGAGCAAGCTGTATTATGCGGTGGAGCAGTTGCTTTAGTTAAAGCTGGCTTTGAAACACTGGTTGAAGCAGGATATTCACCATATATGGCTTATTTTGAATGTCTGCACGAATTAAAACTCATTGTTGACTTACTCTATCAAGGTGGTATCTCTGATATGCGCTACTCTGTAAGTAATACAGCTCAATATGGCGATATGACCCGTGGACCAAGAGTTGTTAACGATGAATCTAAAAAAGCAATGAAAAAAGTACTAGAAGAAATTCAATCCGGTCAATTTGCTAAAGAGTGGTTACAAGAATGTAAAAATGGTAAGCCGAATTTTGATGCATTAACTAAAGCTGATGAAGATCACACAATTGAAAAAGTCGGCTCTGAATTAAGAAGCATGATGTCATGGCTTAAACAGGATAAGTTCGTTGATCGTGATAAGAACTAATATATAGATTTCAAAAGTGAGAATCTTTTTTCCGTCGGTGGCTAAGCCACATTCACAAGTCATCAATCATTCCAATAGTACTTGGATTTGATACTAGGAGAAAGAAAAGCTCTGCGTTGGCTCCTTCAAAAAGATTCTCACTTAGAGATAAAAATATTTTGCTAGTAAATGAGCAATAAAGGAGTTTAAAATGGCTGGCCAAAAGCTGGAAATATACGATACAACATTAAGAGATGGTTCACAAGCTGAAGGCATTTCATTTTCTGTAAATGATAAGCTGAAAATAGTGACTCTTTTAGATGAAATAGGAGTTGATTATATTGAAGCCGGCTGGCCGGGTGCTAACCCTAAAGATATTGAGGTATTTCAGCAGGTTCAAACAATGAACTTAAAAAATGCCACCATTACGGCTTTTGGCTGTACAAGAAAAGCAAATGTAAAACCGGAAGAAGATAAAGTCCTCGAACAGCTATTAATAGCTGAGACTAAAGTTATTACGCTATTTGGCAAAAGCTGGGATTTTCACGTAGAACATGCCCTTCGTACCTCTCTTGAAGAAAACCTGAGTATGATTTCAGATAGTATTGCTTATCTTATATCTCAGGGAAAAAGAGTCTTTTTTGATGCAGAACATTTTTATGACGGATACAAGAATAATCCGGTATACGCCTTAAAATGCTTGGAAGCTGCACACAAAGCAGGGGCACAAAGGCTTATATTATGTGATACCAATGGCGGATGTATCCCAAGTGAAATTAAAGAAATTACAGAAGTTGTAAAAAATCGTTTTCCTGATGCACAATTAGGAATTCATGCCCATAATGATGGAGATTTAGCAGTTGCTAATTCTATTACTGCTGTTCAGTCTGGTGCAATACAAGTACAGGGTACTTTTAACGGCTATGGAGAAAGATGCGGCAATGCAAATCTTTGCTCAGTAATACCTAATCTTCAAGTAAAGCTAAAACAGGATGCTGTCGGCGAAAGACTGACTAATCTTGTTTATGTGGCCAGACAAATTAGTGAAATAGCTAATAAAAAAGCTAATGATTATTCTCCATATGTGGGACTCAGTGCTTTTACTCATAAAGCAGGCATACATGCCAGCGGAGTAAAAAGAAATTCAAGCACATATGAACATATTGATCCTGAAGTTGTCGGAAATATAAGAAGAATACTTGTCAGTGATCAGGCAGGGACTGCATCCATTAAAGAAAAAGTTGCCCATTTAAAACTTGATATCGAATTAAACGATGAGAATTTAAGAAAAATACTTAGCAATATTAAAAAACTTGAATGGCAGGGCTTTGCTTTTGAGGATGCAGATGCCTCATTTGAGCTTATGGTAAAAGAAATATTTGGAATTAAACCAAGATATTTTGAATTAAAAGGCTTTAGAATAATTTCAGACACCACAACAGGGCTTAGTGCCTTGAATACAGAGGCTTCTGTAAAAATTAAAGTTGGAAAAGAAGTAATTCATACGGTCAGCGAAGGCGAAGGTCCAGGGCATGCCCTTGATGGTGCACTAAGGCGCGCACTTAAATCTCTTTATCCTGAAATTAAACAGTTTAAATTATCTGATTTTAAAGTCAGGATTCTTGATGGCATTGATGGAACAAGTGCTAACACCAGAGTTCACGTTGAAACTACTGATGGATTTAACAGATGGGATACAGTTGGCGTCAGCAGAAACATCATTGAAGCCACGTACCTTGCACTGGTAGACAGTATTGTTTATGGATTAATGATGCACAATGTAGAGCCTAAAAATGGCTACCATTCAGCTGAAGATATAGCGCAATTCGTATAAAATTA